>Ga0209382_10000667_pt1 | contig 55777 bp, 47 predicted proteins | sample SoiMetdeltSBSDD5_FD_187599 | JGI IMG/M metagenome (GOLD analysis project Ga0209382, IMG submission 187599) | Bulk soil microbial communities from a Populus tree surrounding site in Tennessee, USA - Soil MetaG P. deltoides SBSDD5 (SPAdes) (version 2) | ecosystem: Environmental > Terrestrial >...
TCGAGTCACTCTCGGCTTACGCCCGGCAGTTTCTCGAGCGCATGGAGAAGCCGGACGTCGACCGCATCGAAGGAATCTGTCCGGCGATTGCCATCCGCCAGAAGAACAGCGTCCGCAATCCTCGCTCGACTGTAGGAACTACGACAGAGATTCACGACTACATGCGACTGCTCTTCGCACGAGTCGGCCGCACGTTCTGTCGGCAGTGCGGGCAGGAGGTGATTCGGGAGACGGCCGAGGTTGTCGCAAAACGTCTTGGCGAACTGCCCGAGGGGACTCGACTCCTGATCGGTTTCGAGATTCCGGTCGTGTCGATTCCAGCAGCAACACCCTCAGCGGATGAAAACGGCGAGGATGAGTCCTTCGATCTGGAACCAGCCAGGAACGGCGTGGATGAGATTGGCGAAACGATCAACGGACTGCGTCGGCGCGGGTTCGGCCGTCTGCTGGTCGATGGCCGGGCCGTAGCCTTCGAAGAGATTGATGTCGCGGCTCTTGGCACGCGCGCAACGCTCGAGGTCGTTGTCGATCGAGTTCGGATCGAAGGCGATCTTCGCAGCCGATTGACGGACTCCATTGAGACTTCGTATCGCGAGGGCGGCGGAGCAGCGTTTGCGGTGGTTCTCGATCCGGGACTCGGGACTCGGGATTCGGGATCCGGGACTGCCGAACCCCGAAGACTTGTGTTCTCCGAACGCTTCGAATGCCGCAAGTGCGGCATCGAGTACGAAACGCCGCAACCGCGTCTCTTCTCGTTCAACAACCCGTTCGGCGCCTGCCCGACGTGCCACGGCTTCGGCAACATCATCGAGCTCGACATGGGTCTGGTCGTGCCCGATCCATTGCAGTCGATCAATCAAGGCGCGATCGAGCCATGGAGCAAACCGCACTACCGGGCTCAGTTGGCGGAGCTGAAGCGCGGGGGGCGTAAAGCGGGGATTCGCCTTGATGTGCCGTGGAAGGATCTCAGCGAGGAGGAGCGGCGGTTCGTGGTCGAAGGCGACGGCGACTATGAAGGGATCCGCGGGTTCTTCCGGTGGCTGGAGCGCAAGAAATATAAGGTCCACGTCCGCGTGTTCCTGAGCCGCTACCGTGGCTATCTGGCGTGCCCGGATTGCGGCGGTGCCCGGCTGCGTCGTGAAGCGCGCAACGTGCGTGTTGGTGGGCGGACGGTCGACGAGGTCTCTGCGCTCACGGTCGAGGCCGCACGCCAGTTCTTTGCCGATCTGCAGCTCACCGAAAAGGAGTCCGCGGTTGCCGACAAAGTGCTGCGTGAGATTCGGCGACGGCTGTCGTTCCTGAGCGACGTCGGTCTCGACTACCTGACGCTCGATCGATTGTCATCGACGTTATCGGGAGGCGAGTCTCAGCGCATCAACCTGGCGACGTCGCTCGGGTCGGCGCTCGTCGGCACGCTTTACGTCCTGGATGAACCGTCGATCGGGCTGCACGCGCGAGACAACCAGCGTCTCATCGAGATCCTTCGCCAACTTCGTGACCAGGGGAACACCGTGCTCGTTGTGGAGCACGATGAGGACATGATTCGCGTCGCCGATCATGTCGTCGACCTCGGCCTCGGCGCAGGTGAGCAGGGAGGTCGCGTCGTCTATTCGGGCGACCTGCCGGGCCTCCTGCAGGAGGCGCGATCGCTGACGGCCAAGTATCTGCGGAACGAGTTGGCGATCCCGGTGCCCTCACCTCGACGAAAGGGGATCGGCCAGAAACTTCGCCTGCGCGGTGCCAGCGAGCACAACCTGAAGGATATCGACGTCGAAATCCCGCTCAACACGTTGACGTGCGTCACCGGTGTGAGCGGATCGGGCAAGTCCACGTTAGTCCACGATGTCCTTTATACCGCGATCAAGCGGGCCAAGGGCGATTGGGATCGTCGCGTTGGCGCGTTCAGCGAGCTGGAAGGGCTCGAGTACATCACTGACGTCGCCCTTGTCGATCAGACGCCGATTGGGCGCACGCCACGTTCGAACCCGGTGACGTACCTGAAAGCCTTCGATCCGATTCGCGAACTGTTTTCGCTGACCAAGGATGCGCGGGCGCGAGGCCTGACCGCCAGTCACTTCTCCTTCAACGTCCCGGGCGGCCGCTGCGAGGCGTGCCAGGGCGAGGGTGAAGTGCGGGTCGAGATGCAGTTCCTGGCGGATGTGTTCGTGCCGTGCGACCAGTGCGACGGCAAGCGCTTCAAGCCGCAGGTGCTCGAGGTCCGGTACCGAGGGAAGTCGGTGCACCAGGTGCTCGAGATGACAGTGCGAGAGGCGCTGACTTTCTTCAGCACCTCGCCGAAAGTCCTGCGCCGGCTGCAGGTACTCGACGAAATCGGTCTCGGCTATCTTCGACTCGGTCAGCCGGCAACGACACTGTCCGGCGGCGAGGCGCAGCGGATCAAGATTGCGGCGCACCTCTCGTCGTTCGGGGGCGAGCGGGTCCTGTACATTCTCGATGAGCCGACGACGGGCTTGCATTTCGACGACATCGCGAAGCTGCTCGCGGCGTTTCGCAAGCTCGTGGAAGCGGGACATACCTTGCTCGTCATCGAGCACAATCTCGACGTGATCAAGACGGCCGACTACGTGATCGATCTGGGTCCGGAGGGCGGTGCGGCTGGCGGGGAAGTCGTCGCGACCGGAACGCCCGAGCAGATTGTCCGGGTCGAGGCCTCGCATACCGGTCGAGCACTTCGCGATGTTCTTGCTGTCGGGCGCTCGAACGCTTACGCCGCGCGGTAAAACGACCCCGGGGGTGATTTTCCCTCCTATGAACCTGCGAAAATCACCCCCGGGGTCCTTACAGAGATCGTTCTACGAGCGGCCGACGCTTACCGTCGCGGCGGAGTTGATCGGCAAAGTTCTGGTGCATCGCACGAAGGCCGGTGCGACGGCGGGAATGATCGTCGAGGTCGAAGCCTACATCGGCGAAGACGACCCGGCCTGTCACGCGGCGCCGGGGCCGACCAGGCGTAATGCACCTCTATACGGCCCCGCGGGACACGCGTACGTCTACCTCAACTACGGTATCCACAACCTTGTAAATGCCGTCACCGAGGCCGAGGGATCGCCGGCGGCTGTCCTGATTCGCGCGCTCGCGCCTCTCGAGGGGATCGAGCTCATGAAGAGACGACGAGCGCGTGCCGGAGGTCGAGTCGATGAAGTCGGTCTTTGTCGCGGACCGGGCAACCTGACGCAGGCGCTCGGGATCACGTTGAAGCAGAATCGGTCGGACCTGAGTACGGGTCCGCTGTGGATCGAAGACCGTGGGCTCTCAGCCGGCCCGATCTCATGGACGCCACGCATCGGCATCCGCGTCGGGGTCGAACGGCCCTGGCGGTGCGCGCTTGCCGGTCACGTTTCGGTGTCAGGCACCAAAAAGTGAATTCACCTTTTGGTGTCAGGCACCAAATAGTGAATCTGCTACGATGAACGTTTACCGATACTGATGGGCACAACACTCCTCAAGAAGGTCTGGGATCTCCACACGGTTCGCCAGTTGCCAACCGGACAGACGCAGCTCTTCATCGGTCTTCACCTGGTCCACGAAGTGACTTCGCCACAAGCGTTCGACGAATTGCGCAGGCGAGGATGGAAGGTCGCGCGCCCCGACCGCACGTTTGCCACTGTCGATCACATCGTGCCGACCAAGGTCCGGACACGCCCTTTCCTCGACGTGATGGCCGAAGATATGATGGCCTCCCTCGAGCGCAGCGTGCGTGATTTCGGTCTTCGCTTCGCGGGCCTCGACGACGACCGGCAGGGAATCGTGCACGTGATCGGCCCCGAGCTTGGGCTGACGCAGCCGGGCATGACGATTGCCTGCGGCGATAGTCACACGTCGACTCACGGCGCCTTCGGAGCAGTCGCATTCGGCATCGGCACCTCGCAGGTTCGCGACGTGCTGGCCTCGCAGTGCCTCGCACTCGAGCCGCTCAAGGTGCGGCGCATCCGCGTGACCGGCAAATTGTCGAAAGGCGTTTACGCCAAGGACGTCATCCTCGCGATCATTCAGCGGCTCGGCGTGCAGGGTGGCAACGGGTACGCCTACGAGTATGGCGGCGAAGCGGTCGATCGCATGACGATGGACGAGCGCATGACGATCTGCAACATGTCGATCGAAGGTGGCGCCCGCGTCGGCTACGTCAACCCGGACGATACGACCATCGACTACGTTCGCGGTCGTCCCTTCGCGCCTCCGGCCGATCAGTTCGATCGCATGACGGCCTGGTGGAGATCGATGGCATCGGATGCCACCGCGGTTTACGACGACGAGGTGGAGATACGGGCCGACGAACTGACTCCGATCGTGACATGGGGCGTCAACCCGGGGCAGTCGATTGGTGTCCACGATCGAGTGCCGGCGCCGGCAAATGCGAGCGATCCCAAAGCCGTTGCCGATGCCCTCAGCTACATGGGTCTCACGGCCGGGCAGCCGATTGAAGGTATGAAGGTGGACGTGGCCTTCATCGGTTCGTGCACGAATGCACGCCTCTCCGATCTCCGTGAGGCCGCCCGCATCGTCAAAGGCAAACATGTCGCCAGGCACGTCAAGGCGCTGGTCGTGCCCGGGTCGGTCAATGTCGCCAGGGCGGCGGAACGCGAAGGGCTCGACGAAGTATTCCGGGCCGCCGGGTTCGAATGGCGCGGCGCCGGATGCTCGATGTGCCTCGGCATGAACCCGGACAAGCTCGAAGGCGATCAGGTCTGTGCGGCGTCGTCCAATCGCAACTTCAAGGGCCGGCAGGGAAGTCCGACAGGTCGAACGCTGCTCATGAGCCCGGCGATGGTCGCCGCGGCAGCCGTGGCCGGAGAAGTGATGGACGTGAGGGAATTGGCCTGATGCAGCACATCACGAAAGTCAGCGGCCGCGCGATTCCGATGCGCGGCAACGATATCGATACCGATCGCATCGTCCCTGCCCGCTTCCTGCGAGCGATCACGTTCGACGGAATGGAGGCGCATCTCTTCGAGGACGATCGCAAGATGGGCGGGCCGGGGCACAATCGCCATCCGTTCGACGTCCCCGCGTATCACGGAGCGTCCATCCTGCTTGTCAATGCAAACTTCGGATGCGGATCCTCACGCGAACACGCGCCGCAGGCGATTCGACGATGGGGCATCGAGGCGATCATCGGGGAGTCGTTCGCGGAGATCTTCTTCGGCAATTCCGCGATGATTGGCATGCCGTGCATAACGGCGTCGGCTGCTGACGTCAAGGCGCTGCAGGATCTGGTCGAGAGAAATCCGCGCACTGAACTTCGCATCGACCTCGTCAAGGGCACGTGCGAAGCCGGCGACCTGCGTTGCGCGATCTCGCTGCCGCCCAACGTGCGTGACGCGTTTGCCACCGGCGCGTGGGACACGACCGGTCTGCTTCTCGAACGCTACGAGGACGTCAACGCCACGGCCGCGCGGCTGCCCTACATCGCTGGCGTCTAGCGCATCACAACGGCGGTCGGACGCGACCGTTGCCATCAGATGAAGCGAAGCCAGTCAAGGCGTTCGCTGGTGCTGCGTCAGCGTTGAAGGCAGTGTGCTGAGGCGCCGGTACACCATCGAGACGGAGCCCACTCGTATCTGGTCTCCGTCTTCGACTGTAGTGACATCAGTAATCCGTCGTCCATTGACGAATGTCCCGTTCTTGCTCTCGAGATCTTCGATCGTCGCCTGGCCATTGCTGATGACGATTCGAGCATGGTGTCGCGAGACGCTCATGTCCTCGAGGCTCACGGCGCAATCCGGGTCGCGGCCCACGACGTTGGCGCCCTCAGAAAGCGACCAATCTCCTTGCTTCGCGACGAGTTGAGGGCCTCGCGCCGAATGCTCGGATGCGCGACGGGCCGTCGTCGGCGCCTCTTGAACATCGCCATGGAACCCGTACCCACAGCGTGGTACGGTCCGAATGAACCGCGAGGCATGAGGGGTATCGCCGATCGCGGCGCGCACTTCAGTCACGAGATTGTGCAGACTGGCGTCGGAGACGAACGTTCCCGGCCAGAGATGCTCGAGGAGCTCGCTTTTCGGAATGACTTCCGGCCGCCGTTCCAGCAGGAGTTCGAGCAGCTGAAACGCCCGCGGCGTCAGTGGCGTGGGGCGGCCATGACGGAGGAGCTCATGACGAAGAGGGTCGAACTCGCACTCCCCGAAGATGACAGACACGTCAGCGCTGCAAGGAATTAGGGTTTGGTGAGAACTCCCAGAGGACAATCCCACCGAACCCCGGGTATTCTGCCACAGGGAGAAGCCATGATCCGTACGCGAAGAAGCGTTGTCGTGGCGGTGTGCGTGTCACTGCTCGCCGGTGTCGACGTGCTGTGGGCGAGGCAGGTCTCACTTCCGCCGGCCGACGATGCGAGTGCGAAGATCTGGGTGGGTAGACCCCAGGAGATCGAGGAGTATCTGCGAACGGCGGAATGCGTGAGCGCCGACACCGTGCCCGTCAGCATGCCTGGAATGCTCCGATGCACGCTCCCTCGCGGCGGACCAGTGGCTCGCATGTATTGGAGGCCTACGCCTCCTGGTTTCTATCGCGGCTTCTGGATGAGTTACAAAGCGGAGGTCGCCACCTACGAGCTCGATAAACTCCTGAAACTTGAAATGGTGGCCCCGACCGTGGAGAGGGAGTTCAAAGGTGTTCGCGGAGCCATGGTCTTGTGGGTGGAGAAGGTGGTTGACTCGAAAGATCCGGACGCTCCGCCTGACTCGATCAAGAGCGAGTGGGACCGCCAGCTCGCGCGAATGACCATGTTCGACGACCTGATCGGCAATCCGAACAGACACGTGAACAACATGCTTCACGACGCTCGCTGGAACCTCATACTCATCGACCACGGCCGCACGTTTCGTGCAGGTACGGAGTTGCCTTCCCCTTTGACCCGCATCGACGCAGACCTGTGGGACAGGATTCAAAAGTTGACGCGTCAACAGCTGGACGCCACGTTGCGCCCGTGGCTCGACGACAGCGAGATCGCTGGCATCCTGAGTCGTCGAGACAGAATGCGCGCCGAGATCGCCAGACTCATCGCTGACAAGGGCGCGGCGGCGGTTGTGCTGAAGTGACGGCCGGACCAGGCCGATGATAACCACACGATCGCTCTCCCACTACGAACTCGTCGAGCCGCTCGGTGAAGGCGGGATGGGTACCGTGTACCGCGCGATCGATACACGTCTCGGCCGTCCGGTCGCCGTGAAAGTGCTTCGCGGCGAGGCGGCCGTCAGCGTCGAGAGCCGCAGGCGGTTCATGCAGGAAGCGAAAGCCGCATCCGCGCTGAATCATCCGCACATCATCACCATTTACGACATCGGCCAGCACGAAGGCGTGGATTTCATCGCCATGGAGTACGTGTCCGGTCACTCGCTCGCTCGATTGATCGGACGTCCAGGCACCACCCTCGACGACATACTGAATCGCGCCATCCAGATTGCCGATGCGCTGGCGACCGCCCACGCCGCCGGCATTGTCCATCGCGATCTCAAGCCGGCCAACATCATGGTCAGCGACAAGGGATCGGTGAAGGTCCTTGATTTCGGCCTCGCGAAGCTGACGACCTCTCACGCGAACCTGTCAGCCGAAGACCTGGCGAGCACGCAGACGCAGATATCGCAGGAGCCGCTTACAGAGCGTGGCGCTGTAATGGGAACCACGCCGTATATGTCACCGGAGCAGGCGGAAGGAAAACCGACCGATGCGCGTTCGGATGTGTTCTCGTTCGGCGCCGTGCTCTACGAGATGGTCACTGGCCGGCGGGCCTTTGACGGTGAGACGAAGATGGCAACGCTGGCGGCGATTCTCGAAAGAGAGCCGCGACCTCCTACCGAGCTGAACTCGGCGGTGCCGATCGACCTCGAGAAGGCGATCGCGCGTTGTTTGCGGAAGGATGCGGCCCGGCGCTGGCAATCGATGGCCGATCTGAAGGTCGCGCTGGAGGAATTGCGCGAAGATGCCCGCAGTTCACGCCCTGGAAGCGTACGGCCTTCGCCGGGTGTCCGCGCCGTCCGCCGGTTCATGCCCCTGGCGCTCGCGGGGGCCACCGCGGTGACTGGCATTGTCGCGGCCGCCTGGTTGTGGCGCGCGCCCGCGCCAGCGGAACCTTCACGGCGCGCACTGGTGCGACTGACGTCGGACGTGGGTTGGACCGATTACCCGGCGATCTCGCCTGATGGACGCTTGGTTGCGTACGCCTCGGATCGCAGCGGCGAAGGTAACCTCGATATCTGGATTCAGCAGATTCCGAACGGCGTCCCCGTCCGCGTGACGCGGCATGCCGCTGACGATGTTGATCCGTCTTTTTCTGCGGACGGGAGCCGGATCGCCTTTCAATCCAGTCGCCCCGAGGCGGGCATTTACGTCGTTCCTACACTGGGCGGAGACGAACGTCTGCTCGTGGAACGTGGATTCTCTCCGCGGTTCTCACCCGACGGGGTATTGCTCGCGTATGGCGTCTCGGAATCAGCAGGGAGCCAGATTTACATCGCGCCGGCATCTGGAGGACCGGCCACCAAGATCGCTCCGGGCTTCTATCTCGTTCGCGCACCCGTGTGGTCACCCGATGGCAACGCGCTGCTGTTCTGGGGACAGCGAGACCGCGACGCTCCGCCGGAGAACAACGTCGATTGGTATGTGTCTGATTTGAAGGGCGGCCCTCCGATTCGTACCGAGGCGCGCGGTGCGTTGGCGGGAGAGCAATTCGAGGCGTTCCATGGGTTGCCTACGCCTGATGCGTGGTCGGGCAATCGGATCGTGTTTCACGGGCACGTTGGCGACTCGTCGAACATGTGGCAGGCTGGGATTGCTCCGCAGACGAGGCGCGTTTCGGCGCCGCAACGCGTCACATTCGGAACCACGGACGAAGCGAGTGCCTCCACGACGTCGAGTGGACGAATGGTGTTCATGAGCCGGACGAGTGGCGCGGACATATGGAAGATCTCGATTGACACCGATCGCGTCAGGGCGCAGGACACCGTGACTCGGCTGACACAGGATCTTTCCGATGATTACGATCCCTCGATATCAGAAGACGGACGAACTCTGGCGTTCCGCTCGCGGCGAGGTGGGAACTTCGACGTCTTCTCACGCGACCTGGTCACCGGCCAGGAAACGGCTGTCATGGCGACACCGGCAGATGACTACCCAGTGATCAGTCCAGACGGCACTCGGATCGCGTACTCGTTTTTTCAGAACGGCAAGATGCCGATGTTCGTCGTCGGCCTGAATGGTGGATCGCCTGAGCAGGTTTGTGACGACTGCGGGGAAGTGGAGCAGTGGGCTCCCGGCGGCAAGGGGTTCCTCTTCGTTACCGCGCGCGATCCGTCGGGTATCGGGCTTCTTCGTCCGGGTTCGCCGCCGCAACGCGACTGGTTGCGGCATCCGGCCTTCGGACTGTTCAACGGCCGTTTATCTTCGGACGGCGGATGGGTATCGTTCAACGCGAGACCGAACAGTCTCGCTCCGGCCCGAGTGATGGTCGCCAAAGTCAACGCCGCTTCGGTTGCCGCAGAGACTGACTGGGTTGTCGTTGCTGAAGACGGTGATGCCCCGGCATGGTCGCCTGACGGAAACGTTCTCTACTTCTGGTCTAATCGTGATGGTTCACCGTGCCTCTGGGCGCAGCATCTCGACCCGACAACGAAACGGCCTTCTGGCTCGCTGGTGTCCGTCCACCACTTTCATAGCAGAGGGTTGTCGTGGCGGAATCTGTACCTCGGCGCACCGGACATCGCGGTCGCGCGCGACAAGATCGTCTTCAATCTTGGCGAGCATACTGGCAACGTCTGGATGACCGACCTCCCGCCTGACACCCGCTAGCACTCTTCGGGATGAGCGAAATCCGTCACGAACGCATCCGCGGCGATGGCATTTTCCTTCACGTCGCGCGAGCGGGCAGCGGCCCGCCGGTGATTCTCCTGCACGGCTTTCCCGAGAACTGGCGAACCTGGAAACATCAGATCCCGGCGTTGACAGCAGCCGGATTCGCGGTGCTGGCGCCGGACCTGCGTGGCTACAACGAGTCCGATCGGCCGTCACAACGCGAGGCATATCATCTCAAGCACCTCGTCGCCGATGTTGCCGCCCTGGTCCGCGCCACGGGCCGCGAACGCGCTCACGTGGTCGGCCACGACTGGGGCGGGATTCTGGCCTGGACATTTGCCGGCGCCCATCCTGAGCTGCTCGACAGGCTTGTCATCCTCAACGCTCCCCATCTCGACATCTATCGCAGGCTTGCACGCGGGCCGTCGCGGCAGCTGCTCCGATCGTGGTATGTCCTGTTGTTTCGAATTCCGCGGCTGTCGGAATGGGCGCTTTCCGCTCGGAACTTTCATCTCATTCGGGATCTCTTTCGCCGCCAGCCGTTCAAGCCCGCATTCAGCGACGGCGAGACCGAGGCGTACATTCAGGCCCTGGCGAAGCCCGGCGCGCTGACGGCTGCGCTCAACTGGTATCGCGAGAACGCCGCGCCGGATGCGGTCCATCTGGCTCGATCGGCACGCGTCGACGCGCCCACGCTCGTCATCTGGGGAGAGCGAGACACGTCACTGGGCATCGAGCTACTCGACGACCTGAAGCGAGTGGCACCTCGCGTCCGTGTTCACCGCATCACGGACGCGAGCCACTGGGTTCAGAACGAGGCTCCCGACGAAGTCAATCGCGTCCTGATCGAGTTCCTGTCGGCTCGTTGATGGTACCGGACATCGGCGCCACCGTCAGGTAGCGCAGTGCGTTGATTCCAGGCATGAAGAGATAGGCGCCGCCGACCGGGGTGACGAACCGTTTCAACTCATGGTGCCGCTGCCGGACGGGAGTGTGCTGAATGGTGAAGATGCCCTTGTCTTGAGCCCGCTTGGCCCCGTTCGGCGCGATCAACGGATCGGGGTCGCGGTACAACCCGTCGAACTTGGTGCTGTTCGCCCACGTGCTTTGCACGAACTCGAACTGCCTCGCGATGTCGGTGTTGAAGCAAATGAAGTGCAGCCCTCGATTCGGATTCTGTTCGTTGGGTGCCCTCAGGATGTCGTCAGGATCAAACGACTGTGCGATCGGCTGCCCGTACGCCCTGCCGCGACGGAGAAGGCGGTGACGATTGGCGACCTTCAGCGATTCCTCGGTGTCGGGGCGCAAGCCATCGCGTGGATTCGTGCGGCGGATGTGGGCGCCGACGGGGCAGCGGTCGCCGTCGAGATCGTTGCGATACCAGAAGTTATTGAGCTTGGGTGGGTCGGGCTGCTTCGCCGGCTCGCAGCAGGGATAGCGGACCAGTGGCGCACCGTTGGGCCACCGTCCCACCATCTTCGCGGCAAGCAGTTTCCGGTGGGCGGGATCTGATTGCGCGCGTCGGTCGACATCCTCCCAGAAAGCCTTCACGTTTTGCTTCAGCTGACGAAAGACGATGTATGAACCGTTACGACCGAGATCGCGTCGACGCTCTCCGTCAGGATCTTCGATGCACTGCAGAAAGCGCGCGCTGACGTCGTTGTCCGGGACGGTCGGAGACAATGGGATCCTGTCGTACGCGTTCGCGAACCCGAGTAGGACTTCGCCAGCAGGAATCTCCAATCCTCGACCGTTGGTCCCGACTCGGCCATCACCAAATCCAGCGATGAGAGGCTGCGCGATTCCATCGTTGAATCCAAAGTGTTCCTTCTCACGCATCCAGTTCGTATCCAGTGGCGTGCCGAGAGTCACTTTGTGTTCACGTGCTCGCTCGGCTTCGCAATCGAGAATCTTCTTGAGCCGACCCTCGTTGATGGCGAAGATGAACAGTATGGCGTGGAGTCCTAAGTTTTTCGGACCACCCCACTTCCAGTGTTCCGGGTCAGCTTCGTCGGTATCGCCGAGCAGCCGTTTGCGGTGATCCGTCGCCATCCCTTCGGTAAACTCGCGAGAGAAGTCTTGGACCGTGACCCTGTCGCGGAGACCGAGGTTTTCGAGACCGCCATAGGTGAATGCCACATTGATTACCTGGCCTTTGGCCTCGGCGGCCTTACCCGAAAGGAAAGCGGAGGACTCCGTTACGTGGTCGATGAGACCTGCGAGCCAGGCTCGAGTCTGCTGCTGGTCACCCTTGAATGTCACAGGGATGTATACCGCCGTCTCGAGTTCCTTGTAGCTCCGTGCCACCAGGCCCTGAACATCGCTGCGGTCCACCTCCGTTTTCTTGGCCGCTGAGGCAGCGGCCTGAATCAGCCGTTGACGCGGGACGGCCATGCGGAGCCACAGTTGCGCGGCGGTTTCATCCAGATCGCCATACAGACCCAAGCGGAGTCGCGTGTTGTCGTTGATGTTTGAAACCGTCAGCGTGGGATATGCGCTGTACCACACGTCTGTCTTGATCTGACTGTCGCGCGCCAGTGCTTTGAATGGCTGCTCGTCCTCGGCGCCTTCCTTGAAAAGACCCCGAGTACGCGGAAAGCCCACGCAGTTGCTCCAGATGGCGGTGAGACCTTTGTGGGCCTTGTCGACAAAGTCGCCGAGATAGCTCTCCCAACTGCCATCGTAGTTGCTGAAGAACAGCACTCGGCGTCCCTCATCCACAACGACCCAGCGTGCGAAGTGAATCGTAGGAATGCCGGAAAGCGTCCCTTGCGTGCTGACGAATCTCGCGCCGATGTTGATCACGGCCAGCACGCTTCGAACGACGAGACGACGGAACCAGAGCGGCCGCTTGATGTAATTGATCGTCGTGATCTGGTTCTGAACGATGCGGTCTTCGCGATCCGTGAGGCCTTTCGCGTGCTCGGTGTTGCGGCGAATGATGACGGGGTCAGTTGCGGCGAGATACGACAGGTACGCCCGCGCGGCCAGAACAAGCGCGCCGATAACCAGAATCGGCGTGGCGACGATGGCCAGGGCCTGTGAAAGGGGCCTGGACGCGCTCAGGATCGCGACCACAATTGCGGCGATTGCGAGGACGGCGCCGATCCCCCAGCCGATCAGATGGTCGCGCACAAGCGGGGGAGGCGAGAAAGGAAACGGACCCGGCCGTTGATGTACCCAATCAAAGTGGGGGTTGCCGAAGATCCACGTCCGTACGCGATCTCGAATGCCGAGGGCGTCCGTTGGAAACCCCTGCGTGCCCACGTGTTCATCGAGGTACCCGTCGATAGCCTCACGCAGCTCAGCTTCTCGGAGAACCTGCCCCACCGATCGTTTCATCGTGCCCGTGTAGAACGTGTTCGCCACGACGCAGTGCCGTCCCACGAACTTCGCCAGGATGTGGTATCGGTTTGGCCGATCGCGCTGGGCGAGGCCCGGCCACCCCTCGCAATGCCCGAACAACCGATCGAGCCCCGGACTGGCGACGTCGATCAGCTCCAGGAGGTGTTCTTTCAGCGTTCCGTCGAAGTCAGTGGCGAAAAGCAACTTGAGCGGGATGACGGGCTTCGAGCCGGGCTTGGGCTCGTCATCCGGGGGAGGGCCGAAGGAGTCGGGCTGAGTCAAAATTCTTGCGAAGTGAATGCTCGGCAGCGCCCTGAACGGGATGACGGGGTTGTTTTCGACGTTGAGTGGGGCCTGCGGTTCCGCGATCTCCCTGAGAAGCGCTTCCAGGGACTTTCGGACCTCGTCGCCAGGTCTGACTGGTGCGACCAGTAGCAGCGAGCGCTGGCGGGTACGTCCGTCGGTCGACCCGCCATGTTCTGCCATGGACAGCCTCCCTAACTGCATTACACTCCAACCGATCAACGGACAACGCGGGCAAGTCGAACGGCTCCTGCCACGGTACCGCGGGCCGTTTGAAGTCTGGTCGATTGAATCGAGCCCAGATCATTGCTCACAACTGCGGGGAGTGACGCAGGAAAAACTCACTCCTGCGTGACTCTATGAATTCACAGTCGGAGCTCTCAGAGTCGTCGCCCTTCGACGAATTCCTGCGGGCCCTGCTCGGAGCCGTTGCCGACGGAATCCCTGTGGACTGGACCGAAGCCGAGGCCCATGCCACCACTCCCGAGCAGCGGCAGGCCCTCAATCACCTCAGGACGCTCGTTGAAGTCGCGGTAGTTGCGCAACTGTCCACGAGCGGACTCTCGACCAGCGAAGGCGAGATGCCGTCAACGACCAGCGACCTCGGTCCTGAAGTGCGAACGCCGCTGAAGAACGGCCGATTCGTGCTCGAGCAGTACCTGGGCAGGGGCGGATTCGGCGTGGTCTACAAGGCGTACGATCAGGAGCGCCGAACTCACGTCGCGGTCAAGATCTTCGCTCGAGGGGACGTCGATAGCGTCGTCGAATTCAAGAAAGAGTTCCGTGTTCTTGCCGATCTGTCGCACCCCAACCTCGTGTCGCTCTATGAGCTGTTCGCCGAGGAGGAGTCCTGGTTCATCTCGATGGAGCTCGTCCCCGGCACGGACTTTCTCACCTACGTACGCGATCAGGAAACAGATACCTGTGACTTGACGCGGCTTGGGTACGCGATGGCACAACTGTGCCGGTCCCTTACGTACCTGCATCAGGAAGGGAAGCTGCACTGCGACATCAAGCCTTCGAACGTTCTCATAACGTCAAACGGTCAGCTCAAGGTCGTCGATTTCGGGCTCGCAACCGACCTGTTTGCCGGAATGCTCGATGACACGCTGAGAATTCGGGGGACGCCCGCGTATATCTCCCCGGAACACGCCGCCGGTGAACGTCCTACGGAAGCCAGTGATTGGTACGCCGTCGGCGCGATGTTGTTCGAGGCGCTCACGGGCCAGCTTCCTTTCTCGGGAACCCCCAATCAGGTCGTCGCGGCAAAAAAACAGCTGACGGCGCCGGCGCCAAGCTCGGTGCGCGGCCAGATTCCTCCACAGCTCGACCGCCTGTGTTGCCGATTACTCGAGCGCGAGCCGAGCGCGCGACCGTCGGATGCGGAGGTTCTCCACGCGCTCGGCGAGATCTGGCCGACGTCGCAAATCGCCACTGAGCATTTTCCCGCGCGCGGCGACCAGGGACCGTTCGTGGGACGGCAGCCGCAGTTGGCGCTCCTGCATCGCGCCTTCGAAGCGTCAGTGGCGGGCAGCGCGGAGACGGTGTTTCTGCATGGCGCGTCCGGGATGGGCAAGACATCACTGATTCGCCGCTTTCTCGATGTGTTGCGCGAACGCGAAGCTGACGCCGTCGTTCTCCAGGGCCGCTGCTACGAACGTGAGTCGGTGCCCTACAAGGCGCTCGACAGCCTGGTGGACCAATTGAGCGGCTACCTCAAGAAGCTTCCGCCACTACTCGCGGGCGCCCTGCTGCCACGCGATGTCACCGCGCTGGCGCGCCTCTTTCCAGTTCTGCGCCGCGTTGACGCCGTCCTTCGAAGTCCACAGCAGTCGGTCGAGACGACGGATGTCCACGAACTCCGGCGCCGTGGTTATGCCGCCTTCCGCGAGATGCTGGCGCGACTGGTCGATCGTCATCCCGTCGTCATCGTGGTCGACGACTTGCAGTGGACCGACGCTGACAGCGCCGCTCTGATCGCCGATCTGATTTTCGGCGATGAAGTGTCGCCGGTGCTGTTCGTGGGCTGCTATCGCACCGAGGAAGGCGCCAGCAATGTCGCCCTCAACGCGTTGCTGACTGCCGCGGTTGCCGCATGGCGCAAAGGCCGGTGCGCGGTCCAGATGGCGAGCGTTGATGAGCTTTCGGAACCAGAGGCCTACGAGTTGATCCAGTCGCTGACGCAGAAGCATCCAACCCGCGCGTCAGTGGATTCAATAGTTCGCGAATCGGGCCGCAGCCCGTTCTTCATCAATCAACTCGTCCAGTACGAGACCATGATGGGCTCGCCGGAGGCGGCGTTCACAGGTGTGCCACTGGTCAGTCCGACCATAGAGATCGATCTGAACCTCGATTCCGTTATCCGTGCCCGAACCGCGGGCTTCAATGATGGCGCCCGGCGCTTGCTCCAGGTACTTGCCGTTCACGGCGGTCCGCTCGAGCTGATCACGGCTGCCGATGCTGCCGGGCTTGGGCCCGAAGCGCTGCACGACTCCCTTGGGCTCCGTGCTGCGCGTCTTGCGCGCTCACGCATCGCCGGCGCCCAGGAGAAACTCGAGGTGTACCACGATCGCATCCGCGAGGCGATCACCGCCGCTATCGGGCCTCGAGAACTCAAAGACCTTCACGGCCGGCTCGCTGCGGTGCTCGAACAATCACCAGGTGCGGATCCCGAGGCGCTCGTCCGTCATTTTCATGGCGCAGGGCAAAGCGAAACGGCGGCCACGTATGCGGTTGTGGCCGGCGATCGCGCCCGCGATGCGCTCGCCTTCGATCGTGCCGCCCGGTCGTATCGTTTTGCTCTCGATTTCGGACGTTTCGACGACGGCGGTCACGGGGTACGAGTGAAGCTTGGTGCGTCGCTCGCGGCGGGTGGCCGCGGCTACGACGCCGCGCAGGCCTACCTGTCCGCGTCTGCCAGTGCACGTGCAGACGAAGTCGTCGACTTGAAAAGGCGTGCCGCCGAACAGTTGCTGCAGAGCGGTTATCTCGACGAGGGGCTGCAAGTCGTCGGCGATGTGTTGAAACGCGTCGGTCTCCGACTGGCTCCGACGCCTCGTCAGGCCCTGCTGTCGTTGCTCCTCCTGCGCGCGCGCCTCAGACTAAGGGGCCTGACGTTCACGGAAAGAGCCGACGATCAGGTTCCTGCCGAGGCGCTCGTTGGCGTCGACACATGCTGGTCGGTCACAACGGGTCTGGCCATCGTCGATCACATCCGCTCTGCCGAGTTCGGTGCCCGCAACCTCCTGCTCGCGCTGAACGCTGGCGAGCCGCTGCGGATCGTTCGGGCACTGGCGATGGAGCTCGCCTACACCTCCATCGCAGGCGCGCCCAGCCAGCCAGGGAACGAACGCCTGATTCGTGTAGCTGAATCAGTCTTGACTCGCGTACAGAGCCCGGAAGGATCGGCCCTGATGACGCTGGCCAAGGGCAGCGCCGCATACATGCAGGGACACTGGACGACGGCGCGAACGCTGTGCGAGACGGCCGAGCTCGTTCTGCGCGAGCGCTGCACAGGTGTCGCCTGGCAGATCGACACCGCTCAGTTCTACACGCTGCTCTCGTTGTTCTACATCGGTGAAGTGGGCGAGCTCTCTCGCCGGCTGCCCGTACTTCTCAAAGAAGCGCGGGCGCGCGACGCGCTCTACGCCGAAACCATTCTGCGCACTCGGCTCTCCTATCTAACGTGTCTAGCATCGAACGACGCCACCGAAGCCAGGCAGGCCGTGCGCGAGGGAATGGCCCGATGGTCTCACAAGGGTTTTCACAATCAGCACTACTACGAAATGATCGCGACGGCGGAGATTCAGCTTTACGCGGGTCACGGACTCGAGGCCTGGTCTGATCTCGAAAGAAAGTGGCGCGACCTCAGCCACACGCTGTTGCTGCGTGTGCAACCGGTGTTGATCGAGTCGTTGCACCTGCGCGCGCGTGCCGCGATCAGTGCAGCGCTCGATCCGGCGTGCTCGGGGCCGACGCGCGTCAGATTGATCACGAGCGCCGGCAACGACGCGCGCCGACTGCAGCGGATCGGCGCCCCGTGGGGCATGGCCCTGAGCGAACTGATTCGTGCCGGTGTCTCGACGCTGCAGGAAGACTGGCAACAGGCGCTTGCGCACCTCGACTCGGCTGAAAGAACGTTCGTTGCCGGGAACATGGGTCTCTACCGCGCCGTTGCCCGCCGTTGCCGGGGTCAGATTCTCAGACACACGGGCGGCGATGAGCTTCTGCAGTCAGCAGATCTCTGGATGCAGGCCCAGTCAATCGTCGATACGGCCCGCTTCGCGTCGATGCTAGCGCCCGGTACGTTCAGTCGTCCTTCCACGCACGTTATGACAACTGAATCCGATTCACCCCACCGCACAATGGAGGTCGTGTAGTGGCCGCTGCCGACGATTCGAGGCGATTTCAAAGCTGGCCCGCGAGCATCATGCTGTTCGCCATCGCCAGCGCCGGGGAGTTCCTGGGACTGGTCGGTTGGTACTTGTTCCACACTCTGCATCCAGCCCTCTGGGAGAACGTCCGCGCGGCGCTGATGGGCATCGATGCCGGCTGGGTTCAAACCCTGGTGATGCGAATCAATTGGGAGTGGTTTAACACCCGTCACGTGATCGTCGCGTCGGCGATCCTGGTGGGGGGATTCGTCATCGAACGATACGTCGTCGTTCTCTGGCTGAAGGTGCCGCGGAAGGTCATTACTCCAGCAGGCAACCTGAGATCATTATGGTTGGTCCTCGTAGGGGTCACCGTCGCCGAAATGGCCACGTGGACAATCTGGCTCGAACTTGCCGAAGCAGGGGAACCATGGTTCGGCGCGGCGATACTCGTTGCCGGTATCCACCTTGTCCACAGTTACGAAGTGGCCCTTCTCAAACAAACTGACCTTCGACCGATGCTGAGCGATGGCGGCGTCATTTTCATCACCGTGCTCGAGTCGGCTGGCGGAGTGTGGGCATTGTGGCTCGCGGCTCGGGGGGGAATCTGGTTACCCCTTGGCGTCATGTCGGGAGCGCTGGTGATCGAGCACATCGCGCAGGTGATTGGTCTGAAAAAAGGATCCGAGAGCACCGTGCCTTTGACCGTTGCACACGCTATGCGCCATTGACGGCGAAATCGTTCCACGTGTGTAGCGCGTAATACAGCGGAGTGTGGTCGGTCAGCGTGTCTGGCAGAGTGATGCGGTGCCCCTGGTGCAAGAGATTGATGATGTCGAGCAGGACGCCCACGCCGGGGTCTCCAAATACATCAAGCGCGAAGTGGCTGACGGTTGGTTCGGTCGTGCTGACCTGACCATCCTTGTTGATCGAGCGCAACTCACTGATGTGCGTGTAGCCGCCGTGGGGAAACGCGAAGGGCTTGGGCGGCATATGCGTGACCGCGTCGTGGTCGTTGACGTAGCGGAAGCTCTTGTTCACGAGCGCGGCGTCGAGTTGAGCGGCAAATTCCCCGTTTCCGACGCGTGGTGAGCCAAACGTATACACGCCGGCCAGGCGATTCCTTCGCCGGAAGGCGGCGAACGTGGCAAGGGCTCCGCCCAAGCTGTGTCCGGTGAACCAGACGCGACGGTCCTGCAGCCCATTCAGCGCTTTCTCGAGCGGTTCCCAGATGGCTTCGAGCGCATCGGCAAACCCCTCGTGCACGCGTCCTACGTCCCAGGCAGTTGTCCCAAACCTGGCGATATTGAACAGATCGTTCCAGTCATCCGGTTGTGTTCCCCTGAAGGTGACGATGGCGAAGCTGCTGCGCTGCGCCAGATAGCACTCTGTGCCGGTGCCCGCGATCAACTCGCAGGAGTCCATCCCAGCTCGCGATCGAAACACGTCACGGACAGCAGCTGCATCATGCGTGTACGCAATCCAGGATGCGTCCGCCAGCCACCAGGCGTTGACCCGCGACCACGTCGTCGCGTCGGGCACGAACTTGTGCGCAAGAGCCTGTTCGAATGCAACGTAAGCAGTAGGGTTGCTTTCCGGATGAATGAGCAGATCGCGCTGCAGCTCAAACGATGGGTTCTTGGGCAGCTCTTTCTTGTTCGGCATCGTCGCCTCTGCGCTGAAACCAGGGGAACGCCGCGACGAGCTTACCAACAGATCGACTTCTTTTACACAGTCACGGCGGCGACGCGCCTTTTCTCCTCGAGTTGAGAGAGGAACGCCGCGGACGCGTGCGATCGCTCTCCGCTCTTGCGGAAGACGAGCCGCACCTGCCTGCGCAAGCGGATTTCCGGCATGGCAAGCGCCACGAGCTCACCGCGAGCAATTTCTGACTCGGCGCAGCGACGCGGCAGTAAGGCGACGCCCAACTGCATCGCGACAGCGCGCTTGATGCCCTCGAGGCTGGGGAGCGAAACCAGGATATTCGCCGGGATGTGATGCTGCTCGAACAGCCGCAGCACGCGATCGCGCACGTGCGAGGGGTCGTTGTGCGCGATCACCGTTTGCCGCGCGCACTCCGATAGCGTGACTTCCTTGCTGTGCGCAAGGGCATGTGACGGGTGAACGAGCATTACGAGCTCGTCCTGCCCGAGCACAATGGTATTCAGCCCCGGTTCGGCGGGCTGAAAGGTCAGCACGCCAAAATCGAGACTGCCTTGCGCGACCTCCGCGCCGATCTGGCGAGCCGGAATTCTACGGACGTCCACGTGCACCAGCGGATGCGCCTCGCGAAATCGGGCGATGAGGGGAAGGACGGCGTGCACCGATGCCTCATTCGCCCCGATGAGGACCCGCCCACGTCGCAAGTCGCGGAGGTCCTTCACGGCGCCTTCCGCCTCTTCCGAAAGACGCAGGAGACGCTCGGCGTAATCGCGAAGGAGGCGGCCGGCCTCGGTGAGGGAGGCGTCCTTGGTGGCACGGTCGAACAGCCGTTCCCCGACGCTTTCCTCGAGGCGGCGGACCGCCTGGCTGACCGCGGGCTGAGTTCGATGAAGCTTCATCGCGGCGCGCGAGAAGCTGCGTTCGGCCGCAACTTTCAAAAATACACGTAATTCGCTGAGTTCCACTGGCTCTCCGGAGGTGCGGGGGCCGTCCTCCAAGATAACGGATCATAATCCAAAGAGAATAATTATCAGTTTGACATTATCCGGACCCGTCGCGTCTACTGGCTACGAGGGGAAAAGTCCCATGGCAGATCACGTCCGCGTTTTCGACACCACGCTCCGCGACGGCGAGCAGGCGCCCGGATTCTCGCTCCGGCCGGCTGAGAAGCTGCAGCTGGCGCGTCAGATCGATGCGCTTGGTGTGGACATTATCGAAGCCGGGTTTCCCATTGCCTCGCCTGCCGACGCCGAAGCTGTGCGGCAGATCGCCACTGAGATTCGTCGTCCCGTCATTGCCTGCCTGGCACGGTGTCACCGCGCCGACCTCGAGAAGGCGGCCTGGGCGATCAAACCGGCGGCGCGGGGGAGAATCCATACCTTCATTGCCACGTCGGACCTCCATCTCAAAGTGAAGCTTCGGATGTCGCGAGAGCAGTGTCTCGATGCGGCGGTGGAGTCCGTGCGATACGCGCGTCAGAACACCGACGATGTGCAGTTCTCGGCTGAAGACGCGACGCGAAGCGACTTCGACTTCCTGTGCAAGGTTGTCGAGTCGGTGATCGCTGCCGGCGCCACGACGATCAACCTGCCGGACACTGTGGGGTATACGATGCCCGACGAGACGCGCGATTTCTTCGAGCGGATTCGCGCGGCCGTGCCCGCCTCGGACAAAGTGATATTCAGCGCGCACTGTCACGATGACCTCGGCCTGGCCGTCGCCAACTCGCTCGCGGCGATCCAGGGGGGAGCGCGCCAGGTGGAGTGCACGGTGAACGGGATCGGCGAGCGCGCGGGCAACGCCGCGCTCGAAGAGATTGTCATGACCCTGCGCATCCGCGCCGACCGCATGCCGTTCACGACGGCCATCCAGGCCAGCGAGATTTACCCCTCGAGCGAGATGCTCACGAAGCTCACCGGTCAGGGTGTGCAGGTCAACAAGGCCGTCGTCGGGCGCAACGCCTTTGCGCACGAAGCGGGCATCCATCAGGACGGGATGCTGAAGGATCGACGAACTTACGAGATCATGCGCGCGGAAGACGTCGGTGCGCCGTGGAATCCGTTGGTGCTCGGCAAGCATTCTGGTCGCCACGCCGTGCAGCGCCGCTGCGCCGATCTGGGCTTCCAGCTCGATGGTGACGAGCTCGTCGAGGTCTATCGTGGCCTGATGGCGATTGCCGACGATCGCAAGGTCCTGACCGATCAGGACGTTCGCACGACGATCGCGCGCGTTCGAGCGGATCAGACCGTCTCTCACGATACGGTCGATCCGTTCGACACACCGTCAGCGGCGCAACCGGCGATGCACGAATCGGGCTACGGCCACGGCGTCTAGCTCTCTCTTCAGAGCCTGGACCCAAGGGCTGCGACGTACTGGTCCTTCCACTTCCGAGACAGCACGCCGGCCTCAACGAGCTCTTCAAACACGCGCCGGCACACGTCCGCGCGAATCGCAAACAGGCGAGCGGCCTGATCGGCCGTCAGTGACATTCCGGGGAGTTGTTGGTATTCGTCGTGAAAGCGCCGCAGAAGCAGTTGACGTCTGGCTTGGTCTCGACGTTCTGTGCCGCTCCACGTCCGCTCGTCAGGCCACATCTCGACACCCGATGTAGTCCGCTAGTTGCTGCGAGGAACGCGGGCGATTGGAATCTTCAGCGTCACGCGTTTCCCATCGCGAATCACGGTCACCGCGGCCGTGCTGCCGATCTGCGCGTCTGACACGAGCCGTGATAGATGGCTGGGATCTTCGACGGGCGTGCCATTGAAGGCAACGACGACATCGCCAGGGCGCATGCCACTCTGATATGCGGGTGAGGTCCGGTACATCCGGTAGACGAGCGCCCCCCGTGTATCGGGAGCTCCGATCTCTTCTGCCATCCGCGTCGAAAGCGGCCCGTATTGATCCGGCCCCATCGACCCGCGACGCACTTCCTGATACTGCTGGAGGTCGTTCACGACGCGGCGCGCCAGGTTGCTCGACACCGCGAATCCAATGCCTTGATAACCGCCGCTTTGACTGAAGATGACGGTATTGATGCCCACCAGCTCGCCGCGCGCGTTCACGAGCGCGCCGCCCGAGTTGCCGGGGTTAATGGCCGCATCGGTCTGGATGAAATCCTCGTAAGTCGATACACCGAGGTTCGTGCGGCCAACCGCCGACACGATGCCAAGGGTCACGGTCTGGTTCAGTTGATACGGGTTGCCCACAGCCAGTACCCATTCGGCAACCTTGAGTCGAGACGAGTCGCCCCACGGGATGGTCGGAAGATCCTTCGCGCCGATCTTCAACACCGCCAAGTCAGTCGCCGGATCGACGCCAACGACGTCGGCTCGCATCTCGCGCTTGTCGGCCAGAGCGACCGTGACATCGAGCTGTTCGATAGTGACCCGACGCGCTTCGCCGGTGACGACGTGATTGTTGGTGAGGATGAAGCCGTCGCTGCTCACGATCACGCCTGACCCGAGGCTGTTCTCGACGCCGCGGCGCGACCCGAAGAGCGCGTCAGGATCGCCGAAGATGGATCCAAAGAACGGGTCGATCGGCATCTGACGTCGTACGAGCTGCTGCGAGGAGATGTTCACCACCGCGGGGATGATGCGTTCCGCGATGCGGCTGAAGTCGGTCAGCGTCCCCGCAGGTGACGAGACAGATACAGGCGTTGCCACTGCCGGTTTGGCCTGCGATGGTGCCTGCGCGACCGCTTCTGTTGGCTCACGAAGCCTGTTCGCCAGCAGAAGGCCGGCAGCGAAGCTGGCCAGCAATAGGATGAGTGACGCGAAACGTAGGGTCATGGGCGATCAGCTGATATGTATCCGGCGGATCGAGTCGTCATTCACCTTGGGGCAGGTCACGGTGAGTACGCCGTCCCGGAGATCTGCGGTGATCCGCTCCGCCTCAACCGGCAGTGGCAATTGCAGTGTGCGGCTGAAGTTGCCGTGACCCCGTTCGATGCGATGAAACTGCTCGCAGGGTGACTCGCGTTCACGGCGCACGCCGGATATGGTCAGGCGCCCCTCGTGATGCTGCAACTGCACATCGTCCTGGGTCAGTCCTGGCAGTTCCACCATCACCACGTAGTGGTCGGCGGTCTCGAACACGTCGACCGGCGGCGTCCAGCCAGATGGTCCCGTGGTCAAGCGGGTCATCCGCTGCTGAACGGCCAGCAGGTCCTGGAGCGGATCCCAGCGTACGAAGGCCACGGAGGGATCGTACCACTGTTCACTCGGGATCCGGGATCCGGAACTCGGGATCCGGAATTGGATTTGGCATCGGAAAGACTCTTCAATGCTTCGAGCCCCGAGTCCCGAGCCCCGAGTCCCGAGCCCGAATCCCGAGCCCGAATCCCGAGTCCCGGGGCCCCAGGTCGCGCGCAGCCGTTGTGCTACGATCGAAAGGTTCTGCAGACGGAATCTATGGCTTCAATACAAGCAACGCGATTGAAAAAAGGCATGTTGGTCAAGATGGAGCAGGACCTGTTCCGGGTCCTCGAGCTCCAGCACGTCACCCCGGGGAACCTGCGCGGCTTCGTCCGCGTGAAACTGCGGAATATCCGCAACGGGTCGCTGTCGGATCAGAAGCTGAGGTCGGAAGATACCGTCGAGCGCGCCACGCTGGACGAGCGCCAGATGCAATACCTCTATCAGGACGGCGACGACTATTACTTCATGGACACCGCCACGTTCGACCAGATTCATATCTCGAGCGAAGCGCTGGGTGAGTCGGTCAACTACCTCAAGCCGGAGATGACGATCCAGGTCGAGTTCTATGGCAGCGAGCCAGTCGGCATCGAGCTGCCGCAGACCGTCGACCTGAAAGTGACCGACACCGTTCCCGGCATCAAGGGCGCCACGGCCAGTGCCCAGGTCAAGCCAGCGACATTGGAGACAGGACTCGTCGTGCAGGTTCCACCATTCGTGAACCCGGGGGATCTCATTCGGGTCAGCACTGATACCGGGGAATACTTGTCACGGGCGTAGGGCGGTGAACCTGAATTTTTTGATTTGATGATCTTTGATTGTTGATTGGTCGTTTCTTGGCGATTGGTTATTGTTGATTTATCGCTGATTCGGCGCGGTGGTGACTGCAGATACTACTGATTCGACGAGTTGCCGAAGACGCGTAGTCAATCACCAGTCAAGAATCAACAATCAACAGGGAATCAATAATCAAAGATCGAGAAGTCACTAATGGATGTCGTGCGCCAGCCCGGTCAGGGCTGGATCGAAGTGATTGTCGGCAGCATGTTCAGCGGCAAGAGCGAGGAGCTCATTCGCCGGCTGCGCCGCGCCAGAATTGCGCGGCAGCGCGTCCAGGTGTTCAAGCCCCGGATCGACACGCGGTATTCGACCGACGACATCGTGTCGCATGGTGAGATGCGGATGGAGTCGTCCGTGGTCGACACCGCCCGCGAGCTGCTCGAACGTATCCAGCCCGACACCGAAGTCGTTGGCATCGACGAGGGACAGTTCTTCGATCCGGATCTGCCCGCGATCTGCGGCACGCTTGCCAATCGTGGTGTGCGGGTGATCGTGGCGGGTCTCGACCAGGACTACCTCGGGAAGCCGTTCGAGCCGATGCCGCAGCTCCTGGCGATCGCCGAGTACATCACCAAGACCCATGCGATCTGCATGGTGTGCGGCAACCCCGCCAATCACACGCAACGACTGGTCGCCAGCGGCGATCGCGTCCTCGTTGGCGCTGCCGGTCTCTATGAGGCGCGTTGCCGGCGGTGCTTCGACCCGCAACTCTCTCGCACGTCCGTTTCTTCCGAAGTGCGCGTTCCCACCACACCTGAGGAAACTCCGTAACGCCGGCCTTCGACTCTGCTCAGGCCACCCCGAGCACGTCGAGGGTGGAAATTGGGAGTTGACTAGAACACCCCGGTTGATTAACAACCGGGTCGATGACGTCTCCTGAGTGGGTGCCCTGGATCGCGTGGTTGACGCCTCGGCTACTCCTGCTGTTCGGCTTGGGCTTCCTGATCGCGAACATCAGGCTCGGGGCGTTGCTCTGGGCGTATCGGCGGCGGCTGCGATCGGCCCAGCTGGTCTGGCAGGGTGACAAGCCGAGGTACTACGCCTTCAGTCTCGCACTGGGGGTCGTGCTCGGCATACTGCTCATGATCGAGGCGTTCGTCCTGCACCGCTCGCCGCGCTCGATCTTCGGCGAGGCGATGATGTTCATCTATTACGGCTACATGTTCCCGTTGAGCACCCGTATCCGACGGGGCTTTTACGGCGACGGTGTCTGGTCCGACAGCGGGTTCATGAACTGGTCGGAGATCTCCGCCGTGTCATGGAAAGAGGAGCCGACGCTGACGCTGGTACTGATTTCTCATGTCCAAAGCATCGCCAGGCGCCTGGACGTCCCCGGGCACCTCTACGGGCAGGCGCGACGTTTACTCCGGGATCGGATTCAAACGCACGATATTCATATGGGGGGCGCCGGGCTCGACCTCGGCGCCAGGGACGACAGGGACTCGATTTGACACGTTCAACCGGCTCGAGGTGAACTGATGAGCCTTTTGAACCGATAATGTGCGGACAAATATATGTCTCCCAGACCAACCTGGAAGGGCTATCTCAAGGTCAGCCTCGTCACCATCCCCGTGAAGGTGTTCCCGGCGACCGAGTCGGCAGCGGCGCTGTCGTTCAATCAGCTCCACGCTGAGTGCCAGACGCGAATCCAGCAGAAGCGCTGGTGTCCGCACTGCGAGCGCGAAGTGTCGAACGCTGAGCTCGCCAAAGGCTACGAGTTCGAGAAGGGGCGCTACGTCGTCGTATCCGAGGAGGACATCGAGAAGGTGCGCGTCGAATCGACGCGCGTGATCGACCTCTCGCAGTTCACCGATGACACGTCGATCGATCCGATCTACGTAGACCGGGCCTACTATCTAGCGCCCGACGGCCCGATGGCGTCCTCCGCCTTTGCCGTCATGCGCGAGGGGATGGCGGGGAAGGCCGGCATTGGTAAGGTGGCGCTCTACGGGCGCGAGTACCTGGTCGCGGTGCGCCCGCAGAAGAAAGGCCTCGTGATGTACACGCTGCATCACGACGCCGAGATTCGCAGCATCGATCAGATCGACGAGCTCGGGTCGCTGCCCGCGAAGGTGAAGCCTGAAGAGATGAAGCTCGCCAAGCAGGTCATCTCCTCGTTCGAGAGCGAGCTGAACCTGAAGGACTACAAGGACGAATACAAGGAAGGGCTGCGCAAGATCATCGAGGCCAAGATCGCCGGCGAAGAAATCGTCGCGCCCGAGATCCAGGAGCCGCCCAAGGTCGTGGATCTCATGGAAGCGCTTCGACGCAGTCTTGATTCGGTCAGCACCGACAAGAAGAAGACGGCGAAAGCCGATCTGGCCAAGCCAGTGACGAAGGCGAAAGCGGCGAACGGAAAGAAGCGGAAAGCAAGCTAGCCTATCAACCAGCCGAGAGCTCGTAGACGCGATAGCGTCCGTTATCGAAGACTTTCCGCGCACCCGAAAGTGTCTTCGTCACGTGTCGATAGACGTCGGGTTCTTGCGTCTGATATCGTCGAAACATGCCTTCGTAGTTCTCCTCGACAACGATCACCCCCGCGCGCTTTCCGCTGTAGTAGCCCAAGCGAAAATCATCGGTGAGCCGTTCGAATCCGATCTGAAATCCTAGTTCGGCGCTGCCTATGACGTTCTCGCGCACGTGAGTCGGGCTGTTCAAGAATTGCACGACCGGTAAATAGATATTCTGGTAATCCGCGCGGTGGAACAACCAACCAACGGCACCAACGTTGACGACCACCAAGATTGCCAGTCCGAGGCTGACGAAATACGCAAGTTTAGAAGCTTGACGCCACACGTACGTGATCCACACGGATGAAACCGCACAAAACAGCGGAATGATGTGAACCAGGTACCACTCCTGTTTTGCCCCTTCGACAACGACCATGAGAGCGACGATTAACGCCGTCATCGAAAGCAGGATACGAACGGGGCGTTGGCGGCGGAGCGCCGGGGTGACGATCGTGCCTGCGATACCGACGAGATACGCGAGCAGTATCATCGCTTTGACACGTCCAAGGGCGCTCGCTCCGGATGTCAACCCGTACGCATTCGCATATCGCAGAGCCTCCCCCTTGATCATGGCCAATGGTGCGGCCGCCCCGGAGAGGCGAGTGCGGGCGCTGCCACCGAATTGGGCAAGGAAATCGGCCGGACTCTGAAGAACGTACGCACCCCAGAACATCGCTCCGACAACATACGGTGAAGCGGCGGCGCAAAGGTCAAACCAGCGAACGTTCTCGCGATCAAACCGCCAGAACAGCAACACAAACAGCGCCAGGTAAAGAATGCCGTTTGGGTGCGTCAGCCCGCTCGCGGCGATCAGGGCATTGCCGACAAAGAGTGCAAGCGTGAGGTGTCGCGCACGCAAACCAAGGTACGCTGCCAGTGCGGCCGACCCGAGACCGGCACACATCGCGTCGCTGCGTCCAGTGGAACTGAACCCGATGAAAAAGGAGTCTACGGCCATCAGAAAGATCGCCAGCAACGCGACGAGCCTCTCCGGGTACAGCGCGCGCAGGATGACGAACCAGGACGCCAGAATGACCAGTCCCCAAAAGGCAGACAGCAGTCTCGTCTGCATCAACCCAGGCCCAAATACCTCGTACACGAGAGCCTGGCCGACGATGTAGAGCGGCATGATCCAGTAGGTATGGCGCTCGAGGCCCTGCAGCGTTGTTCCCGCAGACTCGAGCACAGTTGTCCCCATCGAACGACCCGCCGTGAGATTAAATGCCGGATTCGCATACCACGCCTCGTCGCACACCGGCAGCCTGGTCATCGCGCTCCCGGTGCTCAGGGCAACGTAGGTGAGTGCGACGGTGAATACTGCTGCGCGGTAGAGCGCGCGGGTATCTGTCGAGGCAATCAGCCAGGACTTCGCACTGGTCATACTTTGCGAAGGACGGGGCCAGTCGCGTTGGGCAACTGTCGATACGAGCGCTTGAGGCTGCAGAACAGATTGAACCGGATGACGTATCAAAACGCCGCCACGCCGTCCTTGCCTATCTTCTTCCCCTCTTCATAACAAACGCGCGAGTTCTTCGGCCATCGTCCCTGTGCAATCGGTGGAACAGTCGTTAACGATCACCACCTCGAGAAGGTGAGGAACAGCCAGGAGCCTCTGGCTCGGCGAACGGAAGGTTTGACGGACAGCTCGACGGCCGCGCCGATGTTGAAGCCGTCACCCGCCAGCGGCAAAACGTGCTGCGGTCGGCATCGCTCAGCGCCGATCCTGCCTGCCCCCGCGCCTGAGCGCAATCAGGTTAACTCCTGAAGAGCACGGCTGATTATGCGAACCCGCACGTCCTTTTCAGGACCCAGGAGTTACCGTTCCGCGTGCGTAGACTGAACCCGCGCGTGGACGCCGTGGTCCCTGGCCACGCACAGAACGCGCCCACTGTGAAGCTTGAACACGCACCTGAACCTGGAACCCGGAACCGGGAGGTGCAGTCAGATTCCCAGTCGCTTGCGCTCGGACAGAATGAGGCTGTACTCGGCAGTCCGTTTCCAGACTCGATTGGACATCTCGGTGAGCTGCACCGCCTTGAGCCCGTAGTACACGACCCACGCGCCCAGCACCCCGATGAGGGTGTAGCGCAGCGCTGTCACGGCGGATTCACCGATTCGCAGGCTGAGAATTCCGAACAGCAGATACAGTGCGACGCCGGCGGCAGCCAGCAGCGGTCCGGTCACTGTGCGAATGCCCCACGAGGCGACTCGCGATTGTTTCTCCATCAGGGTGGCGATGACCTGCAGCCGCTCGATGCCTGCCTTGACGCTGGCCACGTCGGTTCCGAGCAGCACATCACGCAGGGTGACCTGCGCCCGGCACGACACGGCGACGCGCCGATCGCCGCGCCACCATGACGGGGGAATGACCTTCGCTCTGTAAACCGGGAAGCCCTGCGACACCGCGGCGAGCAGACGTTGTCGCGACTCGGGCGAGCACTCGCCCCATGTCGAAAAAGTGTCGACCTCGATTTGTCGTTGTGCCGGGACGAACACGACTTCATGGATGTCGCCAGACGAACTCTCCTGGACGTAGACAGCCATGTGTGGTGACACGCCCTCGTGCAGCAGCGCTTCATGATCGAGGCAGGGAAGGATCGGAACCGGTGGCGCTGGTTCGAGGGTGACGCGATAGAGCTTGATGGCGAGAACGCGACCGAACGTGCTCAGGTCCCGCAGGATTCGGGCGGACTCAGCTGAGTCTGAACCCGGTGCCATGCCTACCTGATTAGCTCCCACACACCGAGCCCGGACGCAGTGGGATCGCGGAGCCAAGCGGGAGGCGTGAGCCATACGAACGCGAGGATCGCGATGACCCACAGGTCGTACGGGACGCTCGCGCGTTCGTCGCGCCAGAAGAAGGCGCGCCAGAACACCCGGGAGAAGATGTTCGAACCAGTGGGAATCGGTTTGTCGTTGAGCACCAGGTAGGTGTAGTGGATGCGATTTTCGACCGTGACGATAGACAGAATGAGAATCACCCACATCACCGCAGCCATGCGGTTGGTGAAAGCGCCGATCATGAAGAGCACGATGCGCTCGGGACGCTCCATGAAACCGACCTTGCACTTCTCGATCAGCGATTCGGCTCGCGCGCGAGCGTAACTCGTCATGATCGAGAACATCATGGCCAGCGCCGTCACCATCACGTAGTCGGTGCGCCGCAGCGACGCGTAGAGGTAGATGAGGCCCAGGAAGAGTGCGATATCCGAGAAGCGGTCGAGCGTCGAGTCCCAGAACGCGCCGAAACGCGACACGGTGTTCGTGATGAAGGCGACCTTTCCATCGATGAAGTCGAAAATGTTGGCGACGATCATGATGAAGCCGGCGGTCAGGAAATGATCGCGCCCGAGCGCCCAGGCCGCGCCGACGTTAATCAGGACCCCGATGAGCGTGAGGACGTTGGGATGAATGCCGAGAGCCACGCTGGCGGCGATGATGGCGCGCAGCGGGAACATGAAGACAGTGCCGATGAAGCCGGTAACGGTCATTAAAGAGTATAGAAGTCGCTGAGGAGCATCCCTGGGCCGAAGCCAATCTAGTTTTGATACTGGGTACAATTAAAGGTTCTTTAACCCTGCGGGAAGTTGTCATGGTAGCCCATGCCCGTTCATGACCTCAAGGATCAGCTGGGGCGATTGCCTGAGCAACCCGGCGTCTATCTGTGGATCAACGCCACGGGTGAGACGATCTATGTCGGCAAGGCGCGCTCGCTGCGCGACCGCGTGCGTAGCTACCTCGGCGCGTACGGTCTCAGCCCGCGGCACGACGCCTTGCTCGACGAGATCGCTCGTGTCGAGGTCATCGTCACCGACTCGGTCATGGAGGCGCTGGTCCTCGAGACCAATCTGATCAAGCAGCGGTCGCCCCGCTACAACATCCTGCTGCGTGACGACAAGAACTACCCATACCTGCGTCTGACCACGAGCGAGGCATTTCCGCGAATTCTCGTCGCGCGCAGCGTCGAGAAGACGGGCGATTTCTACGCCGGGCCGTTCATGCCGACCAAACTCGCGCGCCGGACCATGACCCTGTCGCATCGGGTGTTCGGCATTCGCTCATGCAACGAGGTGATCACGGGGATGCGGGGACGTCCGTGCCTCGAGTACGACATCAAGCGTTGCCTCGCCCCGTGTGTGGCGGAGATCTGCACGGAAGAGCAGTACGGCGTGGCCGTGACCAACACGAAGCTCCTGCTCGAAGGACGCAACGACGAGTTGATGGAGCGTCTGCGCGATGGGATGCAAGCGGCCGCCGCTGTAGAGCGATTCGAGGAGGCGGCGCAGTTGCGCGATGCCTTGCGGACCGTGCAGACCTTGCGCGACCGCCAGCAGAAGGTTGCGACCGTCGCGTTAGGCGATCGCGATGTGTTCGGACTGAAGGTCGGTCCAAGTGGCGGCGCGATACAGGTCTTCCAGGTCAGGGGAGGACGCGTCGTCGAACGCGTCGAGCTCGGGACCGATCCAGGTGCGATTGCCGGCGACGAGGCCGACATCCTCCACGCCGCGCTGATGCAGTTCTACGACATCCGCGTACCGGCGTCCGAGATCAATCTGCCCACCGCGATCGAGGATGTCGAGGCGATGGAGGAGTTGCTCTCGTCACGAGCCGGCCGCAAGGTCCGCATTCTGGTGCCCCAGCGAGGCGACAAGCGCGCGCTCGTCGAGCTGGCCACGCGAAACGCAGAGCTGTCGTATCGGACGCGCTTCAACGAGACGACAGCCGCACACTTCGACGCGCTCGAGACACTGCGCAGCCGGCTGAACCTTCCGGCCATTCCACGTCGGATCGATTGCTTCGACATCTCGACCATTCAGGGGAGCGAGACAGTCGCCTCAATGGTCGTGTGCGAAGACGGGCGGATGAAGAAGAGCGAATACCGCAAGTTTCGGGTGCGAGGATTACGCACCCCGGATCCTGAGTCCCGGATCCCGAGTCCCGGATTCCGAGTCCCGGCTCCCGAGTCCCGAGTCGCTGACGATTTCGCCGCGATGCGCGAGGTTGTGCAGCGTCGGTATCGCGCGGTGCTGGAAGCCGGCGGACCATTTCCGGATCTGATTTTGATCGACGGGGGAAAGGGACAGCTGTCAGCGGCCTACGAGGCGCTGGAACAGATTGGCCTGGCTAACCTCGTGGCTGTGGGCATTGCGAAGAAAGAAGAGTTGCTGTTCACGCGAGAGCAGATGGAACCACTGGTCCTCGACGAGAACGACCCTGCATTGCTGCTTCTGCAGCGCATTCGTGACGAAGCGCATCGGTTTGCCGTGACGTTCCACAGAAAAGCCCGGTCGATGCGCGATCTGCGATCGGAGCTCGATAGGATTCCGGGCATCGGTCCGCGGCGGCGTCGAGCACTGCTCACGAAGTTCGGCAGCCTCGCCGGCGTGCGCCGGGCAACGCGTGAAGAGCTGGAACAGGTGGTCGGCGCCAACGCTGCCAGAGCCGTCATCGACTACTTCGCGCAAACGAGCCGATAGGCAGGATTCGATCCGAACCCCGAGTCCCGAGCCCCAAGAGCTAGTTCCTCCGGAAATCGTCCGCCTCCCAGTACGGGCAGTGATCGCACGTATGCTCACAGAGCCTGCGACGTTCTCCTGTACGCACACACACCCACACACTCTCCGGTTGCAGCGACTCTTCGAGGCATGCCAACCGAAAGCCTGGGCGGCTCCATTTGCATTCCCATGCGGTCTGCTGCGTGGCGACTGCAATCTTGGCCATGGTCTCCTCCTTCTACTTCGCCGCCTCCAGAGCGAACGACAACGTGACGGTGAGAATGAACGGCACCGGGATGTCGTTCAGCACGACAGGCGAATAGCGCCACTGGCGCACAACACGATCGGCTTCGCGATCGAGCAACGGGTGCACGGACCGCAGGACCTTCACGTCGGTCACCGCGCCTTCCTCGTTGACGGTGGCTTCGAGGATGACGACACCTTGAATGGCCGCGGCGACGGCGAGCGCTGGGTACTCGGGCTCGAGACGTTTGAGCAGTTGCGGGGGCCTGATCTGCCCTCCGATCCGAACCGGCGCCTTGGGTGCTGGTGGCGGCGGCGGTGGCGGAGGCGCTTCTGGCAACCCACCCACGATGCCTCCGACGATCCCTTCAGGTAAGCCGCCCTCGACGCCACCAGGGACACCAATCGTAAACCCCTCGTCGTCGGGCAACTCAGAGATGCGGGCCGGCTCTTCGAGTGGAGCGATGGACTGATTCTCGGCTGGGGCAGCGCCCGTCTTCGGAGGGTCAGGCTTTGCCTTTGCGGCGACTGGCGGCGGTGGTGGCGGAGGTGGCGCGGGCAACGTGGCGACGAACGCCATCATCGTCGGCACCTCGGGCAACCGATCCGTTACATAGAGGAGAGGAAGCAAGGCCACCAGCGCGATGACGGTTCCCTGGGCGAGCGTCGAGAGGAGAAGCGGCACCGTCGCGTGGCTTGGGAGATGTTTCTCTCGTCCTTCGATGAGATCAAACATGGCTGGACTCCGTTGGACCGGCAGTTGTGCAAGGGTTCAGCCACATCGATTCGATAGGAACTACTCAGTGGTTCGCGCCAACCGTGCGGCGGCGCGCATTCATCACGAGAAATTCCCCAGCGCTGTGAAAACGAGCGCAGACCTGTTCTCGCTCGTAGGTCCCAGGCGACCGTGTCGAGAGACAGATGATTGCAGGCGCGAGGCACGACCGTTGCCCCCTTCCGGCGACCGCCGTCGCCGCGCCACGTCGAGTCGAGATCGCAGGCGAAGAGAAGAAGGCTGCCAAGCCGGCCGCATAGCGGCCCAGGAGTCACGCGGCGCGTCAAAGCCGCGTGACCCTATTCGGCAAATTTCCCCTCGCTGGGGAAAATCCCCCACACCTCTATCGAGTCGGCGCACAGTCAGCGCAATTTCCCAGTGAAACGACGCGTCCGGCTCTGTTCACGAGTGGCTGATGCCTTGCACTCAGAGCTGTCACGAGGAGATCGACTGATGATGGAGCTGCTCGCTTCGTTGGAAAACAGCGGGTTCGGGATCTGGCTCCGCGAATCGCCCTCAATGTGGGCTTACCCCGCCGTGCTCACCCTTCACACGCTCGGTCTCGGTGTTCTCGTGGGCGGCAACGCCGTGCTCGACCTGCGTCTGCTCGGGTGGGGTAGAGCGATTCCGCTTGCACCACTCGAGAAGCTGTTCCCAGTGATGTGGATCGGTTTCTGGGTGAACGCCATATCCGGCGTCGTGCTCTTCGTGGGCGACGCGACGACCAAGGGCACGACGTGGGTGTTCATGACGAAGCTCGCGATCATCGTTGTGGGAGTTGTGCTGCTTCGCGCGCTGCGACGAACGGTGTACGGACGCGGGCAAGACGCTGTAGTTGAAACACCGACGAGCCGAGTGCTGGCCGCGGCATCGCTGGCCCTGTGGTTCCTGGCTATCGTCACTGGCCGATACATGGCTTACGTCTGAGTGGGGACTCCAATGAACGAGACACTCGATCTGTTTGCGGCGTGGCTTCGCGGAACGTCGATCTCCGAAGTCATCCGCGTGAGCACGTGGCTGTGGCCCGTGTGCGAGATCCTGCACTTCTTTGGTCTTTCGCTCCTGATCGGCGTCGCCGGCTTCTTCGATCTCCGTCTTCTGGGTTTCATGCGCCGCGTGCCGATCAGCGCCGCGTGGACGCTGATGCCCTGGGCCAAGGCCGGCTTCGCGTTGGCGGCGTTAACAGGGGTGACCTTCTTCGTGGGCGCGCCAGAGCAGTACATCAACAACCCGGCGTTCTACCTCAAGGTGCTCTTCCTGATTGTGGCCAACCTCAACGCCGTGTACTTCGAAGCCATTTATCGCAGGCAGGTCGAAGCGAAGGCGCTCGACGCGGCTGGGCCGAGCGCGGTGAAAGTCATCGCCGTCGTGTCGATCGTCTCGTGGCTGTTCGTGATCTATTGGGGGCGGATGCTCCCATTCATCGGAAACGCTTTCTAGGAATCTGACCATGGCGCACGCAACGCTATTGATCGTCGATGATGAGGAGCTCGTTCGCTGGTCCCTGCGAGAGCGGTTCGTGCGAGATGGCTACACCGTTCTCGAATCGGGTACCGCTGCCGGTGCGATCGACAAGATCACGCCTGCGGTCGATCTGGTGCTGCTGGACTACCGGCTGCCGGACGGCGATGGTCTTTCCGTGCTGCGCCAGATCAAGGAACTGTCCCCGGACACGCTGGTCATCCTGATGACGGCATTCTCGACGGTTGAAAACGCGGTTGCCGCGATGAAGCATGGCGCCTATCACTACCTGAACAAGCCGTTCAATCTCGACGACGTCTCGGCGATCGTGGAGAAGGCGCTCGAAACCAGCCGTCTTCGGCGTGAGGTCCGTTTGTTGCGCGGAAGCCAGAGTCGCGAGTGCGCGTTCGACGCCATCATCGGCGCGTCACAGACGATGGTTGCGGCCAAGTCGCTGCTCGAACGCATCGCCGCCAGCCCCGCCACGACAGTCCTCCTGACCGGTGAAACCGGGACCGGCAAGGATTTGGCGGCGAAGGCCATTCACTACAACAGCGAGCGGGCGTCCAAACCGTTCGTCAACATCACCTGCTCCGCTCTGCCGGAACAACTGCTCGAGAGTGAGCTCTTCGGTCATGAGCGCGGCGCCTTCACGGACGCGCGCCAGCAGAAGCGCGGCCTGCTCGAGACCGCAGATGGCGGCACGGTGTTCCTCGACGAGATCGGCGAGATGACACCGGGTCTCCAGGCGAAGCTGCTGCGATTCCTCGAGGAGCGAACGTTCAAGCGGGTTGGTGGGCTCAACGACATCCGCGTCGACGTGCGCGTTATCGCGGCCACCAATCGCGACCTCGAAGACGAGGTCAAAGCAGGGAAGTTTCGCGAGGATCTGTTCTATCGACTGCAGGTCATGCCCGTCCGGCTTCCACCGCTGCGCGAACGTGTCGGCGACATTCGCTTGCTGGTGGCACACTACGTCGATCGCTACAATCGTGAGTTCCGAAAGCGCGTGCGCGGCCTGCAGCCCGCGGCCCAGGCGCTGCTCGATCAGTACCGCTGGCCCGGCAACGTCCGTGAACTGCGTAATGCGATCGAGCGCGCGATGCTGCTTGCCGACAACGGCCTGCTTGGACCCGAGGACTTCGCCACCCTCTCGAGAAGTACGACGACCACAACGTTTCGACTACCGCCGGAGGGCGTCGACCTCGAAACGGTCGAGCGGCAGTTGGTGATTCAGGCGCTCCAGCGCGCCGGCGGCAACCAGACCCACGCGGGTCATTTGCTCGGCATCAACCGGGACCAGGTGCGCTACCGCATTGAGAAATTCGGTCTCGCGAAACCACAGCTGGGGAGTGGGGCAACAGCGACGTCCGCGGTGTGAGGGTCATCATGACCGAGATTTTGGCGAATGCCACGGAGCTGCATTTTCGGATCTGGTCGGAGTTCCACACGATGCCGGGTCTACGATTGACGTTTGGCCAGGCCTGCCGGCTGGTTGGCGGTGAGCAGACGGAAGTTGCTGCCGCACTGCAGGACTTAGTCGATGCTGCGGTGCTGCGCCAAATTGGGCCGTACTACGTACGCGCCGATTTCGCACAGTTCACGGCGTAGGTCACGAGGCGGGTCTGCCTTCGACTCGGCTCAGGCCAGGAAAGACCCGTCTCGACATCCAGCGGCGCCGCACAGGCGCGCACTAAAGGCCCGCCTCTACACCTGGAGTGGTTACACGCAGCGGCGCGTCCTTAGACGCGCCGTCGCTCTCGACAGGACGCAGCGGCAGCTTGATCGTCACGACGGTGCCACCGCCGTCGGGACACTCGAGCGCGAGCGACCCCCCATGCAATTCGGCCGTGCGCTTCGCAATTGGAAGTCCAAGGCCGCCGCCTCTCGCCTTCGTCGTGAAGAATGGTTCGAAGACTTGATTTCGGATGTCGACGGGAATGCCGGGACCGTTGTCTCGCACTTCGATGGTGGCGAAGTTGCCCGACTGACCAAGTTTCACCGAGATGCGCCCGGGACCTGCCATAGCCTGCACGGCATTCAAGACGAGGTTCAGGATCGTTGCCCTGATCAGCTCGCTATCGACGGATGCGGACACATCAGCGCCTTCGATCACGATGTCAATCGACTGCGCGGCCGGATCCCGGCGGACGATTGTGACGGCGTCACTGATAAGGGGTCTCAACTCGATCTGACTCAGACGCGGCGCACGTGGTCGCGCGTAGAGCATCAGGTCGTTAATCAAGTCGCTCAACGAGTCGATTCGTCCGACGATGTCGCGCATGACGGGAAGCTCGGAGTCGCCCGCTGTGCGACGAGAGATCAGTACTTGGACCGCTCCCTTGATACCTGCCAGGGGATTTCGGACCTCATGCGCCACGACGGCGGCCATCTGTCCCACGCGGGCCAGCGTCGCCTGTTGCGCCAACTTTTCCTCGGCTTCTTTTCGAGCCGTGATGTCGGACCGGATGGCAATGTATTGGTACGGTTTCCCGCGTTCGTTCAGGAAGGGGACGATGGTCGTGTCCACCCAATAAATGTGACCGTCCTTGGCGCGATTGCGGAGCTCACCGTGCCACACGCGTCCCGACGCGATCGTCCGCCACAGCTCCCGGATGAACTCCTTGGGGTGGTAGCTCGAGTTGACGATGCGATGGTCCTGGCCGAGGAGCTCGTCGCGCGCGTAGCCTGAGATCTTACAGAAGGTGTCGTTGACGTAGTTGATGCGGCCGGAGACGTCCGTGATTGCCACGATGGCGGCGTGGTCGAGCGCCCGCTTGAAGTCGGCGAGCTGAGTGCGAGTCGCGCGGTCCTCGTGCGGGTTGGCCGACGCCCCGGTCAACCGGGCGAGGACGCGATTCCAAATAGTGCTGACGCGGGACACGGCTGATGGTAGCCAGCCCGGCTCGTACGACGCAACCTGCCCCGGGGAGCGGGCCACACTGCGACGACTGAGACGGAGCCAGACGCGCGCCGTAACAAGCCTCGCTGGATATACTGACGTCGTGGCCGCCACAACTATTCTGATCGTTGACGACGAATCTCTCCTCAGGTGGTCCCTCCGCGAGCGTCTGGCCGCCGAGGGTTACAAGATTCTCGAAGCTGGAACCGCTGCCGAAGCGATGACCCAGGCGAGCGAGGGCGTCGACCTCATTCTTCTCGACTTCAAGCTGCCGGACGGAGACGGGCTGACGATCCTGCGGCAGGTCAAGGAACAGACGCCGGACACGCTCGTGATCCTGATGACGGCGTTTTCGACGGTGGAAAACGCCGTCGAGGCCATGAGGCTTGGCGCCTACCACTACGTCAACAAGCCCTTCAACCTCGATGAAGTCGTCCTCCTGGTGGAGAAGGCGCTCGAGACCAGCAGTCTGCGCCGCGAAGTTCGTGCCCTTCGCAGCAGCCAGGGGCATGACTACAGCATTGACGCCATCATCGGCGCCTCGCCGGCGATGTCGACGGTCAAGAACCTCATCGCACGCGTGGCGACGAGCCCGGCGTCAACCGTGCTTCTGACCGGCGAAACCGGGACGGGCAAGGACCTGGCCGCGAAGGCGCTCCACTACAACAGCGATCGCGCCTCGCGGGCGTTTGTGAACATCACCTGCTCGGCTCTTCCCGAGCAGCTGCTCGAGAGCGAGCTTTTCGGTCACGAACGTGGCGCGTTCACCGATGCGAGACAGCAGAAGCGGGGGCTGCTCGAGACCGCCGACGGCGGGACGGTGTTCCTCGACGAGATCGGTGAGATGACGCCCGGCCTGCAGGCGAAGTTGCTCCGTTTTCTGGAAGAGAAGACCTTCAAGCGGGTCGGCGGGCTGGCGGACGTGCGTGTCGACGTGCGTGTCGTTGCAGCGACGAACCGCGATCTGGAGAAGGAAGTGAAGTCGGGCAAGTTCCGCGAGGATCTCTTCTATCGACTCCAGGTCATGCCCATCGTCCTGCCCCCGCTTCGCGAGCGGAAGGGCGATGTGGTGCGGCTGGCGAACTTCTACATCGATCAATTCAATCGCGAATTTCGAAAGAAGATTCAGGGCTTGTCGCCGGCAGCCGTGTCGCTCCTCGAGCAGTACCAGTGGCCAGGCAATGTCCGCGAGCTGCGCAACGCCATCGAGCGCGCCATGCTCCTCGTCGATCGCAGCTACCTCGAGCCGCAGGACTTCACGTTGACGCGGAGCATCTCTCCGGTCGAATTCTCTTTGCCGGCTGAAGGCGTCAAGCTCGAGGACGTCGAGCGCCAGCTCCTGACGCAGGCCCTCGAGCGTGCGGGCGGTAATCAGACGCAGGCGGCGCAATTACTTGGTATCAACCGCGACCAGGTTCGATACCGCATTGAAAAATTCGGCCTGGCAAAGGTCGATTAGGCGGCGCTGAGCGTGGCCAGAGCCGCCGAGGTTCCCCTCACGGTCAGGACCGGACATTCCGCGGTGCGGACGACCCGTTCTGCGACGCTGCCGAGCAACAGATGCGCGACGCCGCCCCGTCCGTGGGTGCCCATCACGATCAAGTTGATGGCGTGGTCGCGCGCGTAATCGACGATGCCCTTCGCGGGCGATCCGAAAACGACATCCGACGTCACGCGGAACGGTCCCTGGTCGGCTGGAGCGAGCAGCGCGTCGAGGTGTCTTTGCGCCTCACGGTGCCATGACTCCTTGAGTCCCGGGGGCAGATATCCGTAGACGTCGCTCGCGTAGGCGGCCGTGGCGTAGGGGTCGTGCAGGACGTGGATCACGTGGATGGCAGCCCCGAATTGTGCGGCCAAGGCCTTCGCCGTGGCGAGGGCGGCATCGGATGGGGGACTGAAATCAGTGGGAACGAGAATGCGGGCGAATCCGCGAGTCATGGCGTCCTCCCGTATGACACCGGGTGTGATTTTCATCGGTCGGGAGAAAATCACACCCGGTGTCTTCACTGCTTGACGTGGAGCACGCTTCGTGCCGAGGCGCAGACGCGAGATGCCCCAATGGAACGGCGCGACAAATACGCTGACCGCGAACTAACTCGCGGAGCTGCGAAATCTTTCTGACACTGCCACCGTGTGGTACGCTGAAGTTCCTTGCCAGGCGTCGACATCACCGGAATCCTCCTTCAGTTCTTGGTCCTCGTACTTTCGCTGTCGTTTCACGAGGCGGCACATGCGTGGTCGGCGGACAGGCTTGGCGATCCGACCGCTCGCCGTTTGGGACGGGTCTCGCTCAACCCAGCTGTACACGTCGACCCAATCGGTACCATCCTGTTCCCCTTGATAGCGATGGTTTCGAACGTGCCGTTGATTGGATGGGCCAAACCGGTTCCAGTGGCCGTCCAGAACCTCAGAGGCAACTGGCGTCAGAAATACATGTTGATTGCGGCGGCGGGCCCGGCGAGCAATCTCCTCCTGGCCCTGGTGTTCGCTATCGCGTTGCGCGTGTCGTCCGGCGGGTCGCCATTTGAGGTCGTGGCAGGCCCCGTCGACAGGGTGTTATTCAACGCAGTGACGCTGAACGTGTTGCTCGCCGTGTTCAACATGGTTCCGGTGCCACCGCTCGATGGCGGTAATGTGCTGGCGGGGCTGCTGCAAGGGCCGGCAGCCGAGGCGCTGGATCGGATCCGTCCTTACGGCTTCATCATCATTTACGTGCTGCTGCTCAGCGGCATATTGTGGACCCTCATTGATCCGATTGCGGCGTCGATCCGCTCCGTCCTCCTCTGATGTCTAAAGCGCGCGTCGTTTCAGGCATGCGGCCGACTGGCAAGCTCCATCTCGGCCACCTCGTTGGCGCGCTCAGGAATTGGGCGCCGATGCAGGAAGAGTACGACTGCTTCTACTTCGTGGCCGATTGGCACGCGCTCACCAGCGAGTACGCCGACACGACGTCGATCACGTCAAATGCCATCGACAACGTCGCCGACTGGATCTCGGCCGGCGTCGATCCGGAGCGGAGCACGCTGTTCATCCAGTCACTCGTGCCGGAACACGCCGAGCTCGCGCTGATGCTGTCCATGGTCGTTCCCATTCCCTGGCTCGAGCGTGTCCCGACCTACAAGGAGCAACAGGAGCAACTGACCGACAAGGACCTGTCGACGCTCGGATTTCTCGGTTATCCGTTGTTGCAGACCGCCGACATCGCGCTCTATGACGGCCGGTTCGTGCCGGTGGGTGAGGATCAGGTTGCGCACCTCGAACTCTCGCGCGAAGCGATTCGACGCTTTCACCAGTTCTACGGTGAAGTACTCGTCGAGCCTCAGCCGCTGCTGACGCCCGTGCCGCGACTGCCAGGCCTCGACAACCGCAAGATGAGCAAGAGCTACGGCAACACCATCGACCTGACCGATGATGCCGAGACAGTGACGAAAAAGGTGCGCCAGATGTACACAGATCCGAAACGTGTGCGTGCGGATGTGCCCGGCACCGTCGAAGGGAATCCGGTCTTCATGTACCATGATGCGTTCAATTCAAACGTTGCCGAAGTCGACGACTTGAAAGTTCGTTACCGCGCCGGAAAGGTGGGGGATGTCGAGGTCAAGACGAAACTCGCAGCGGCGTTGAATGCCGCGCTCGAGCCCGTTCGTGAACGGCGGCGCGCCGTCATGGCCAAGCCTGACCGCATCCGGGAGATCCTCGTCGAGGGCTCGCGTCGTGCGAAGGTCATTGCGCAGGCGACGATGGATCGCGTCAGAGACGCGATGAAGCTGAGATATTAACCCTCGGGACTCGCTTGTGTGGGTGGCGTGGGCAACATCTTTCCCGTTGGAATCGGCAGATGTCTCGCGCGACGCTCGACGCCGACGGCCTCAACACAAGCGAGCTGTGGAGTAACCGTGTCCGAGCACATCGACTTCGAATCGTCTCCTGATGCGTACCAGGTCAAGCTCGATGCCTTCGAGGGGCCACTCGACTTGCTCCTCCACCTGATTCGCAAGAGCGAGCTGAACATCTACGACATCCCGATCGCTCTTATCACCGAGCAGTACCTCGGCTACATCGCGTTGATGCAGGACCTTAACCTCGATGTGGCTGGCGAGTTCCTGGTGATGGCCTCGACGTTGATTCACATCAAGTCGCGAACGCTGCTGCCGCGCCCGGACCCGACCCAGGAGGACGGGCCACCGGAAGAGGATCCGCGTGAGGCGCTGGTGAGGCGCCTGCTCGAGCATCAGAAATACAAGGCCGCCGCCGAACTGCTGCACGAACGCGAGACGCTGCGCAGTGCGCAGTTCATGCGTCCCGACGAGCGCGTGGCTGCGGCGGCAGGCGAAGAGTACGAGCCGGAGCTCGAGGTGGACCTGTTCAGCCTCCTCACCGCGTTCAAAGGGGTGCTCGAACGGGCGAGCCGGCGGCCCATGGTGGTGCTGCCGCCCTCGCAGATGTCAATCGAAGATCGGATCAAGCAGGTGTTGGGGCGCCTGTCTGAAACGGAAGCATGCGGTTTCGAGGATCTCTTCAGCGATGGTGACGGGTTGCGGCCATTCCTGATCGTGACCTTCCTTGCGCTGCTCGAGATGATCCGGTTGAAGCTGATTCGCGTGTTCCAGTCCGGTGGGGTGGGTCCGATTCGCGTTTACAAGCGCGCGCGGCCGGCCGACGCGCCACACCCGATCGACGATCCTGTAACGTAGCCCCGGCGGAGAAAGCGATGTCGAACGAAACACTCAACGAAGAATCGCAGACCGCGACAGCGGTGCCGGTCTCGGCAGAAGTGAAGGCCGTCGTCGAGGCGCTGATCTTCGCGTCACCGGAACCGATGACGCCGAAGATGTTGTACAGGCTGCTCGCCGAGGAGCCGAGGGAAGACGTCCTCAAGGCGGTTGAGGCGCTCAAGGCCGACTACGAGAATCGTCCCGGCCTTCAAATGGTGGAAGTCGCCGGCGGGTATCAGATCGTGACACGGCCCGACCTGCACGAATGGGTGCGGCGACTGTTCCACGAGCGCTCTTCTGCCAAGTTGACGGTCCAGGGCCTGGAAACGCTCGCCGTCATCGCCTACAAACAGCCGATCACGGCGCTCGAGATCACCGAGATCCGCGGCGTGAACACCTCGGGCGTGCTTTCGACTCTTCTCGAGCGTCATCTCATCAAGATCGTCGGCCGCAAGAACGTCGTCGGCCGGCCGTTCCTCTACGCGACGACCAAGGAGTTCCTGATCCGGTTCGGGCTGAAGGACCTGCACGACCTGCCGAAGATCGAAGACATGGCCGAAGCCCTCGGCTTCGACCCGCCGGCGGGGCTGATGGAGACCACACCTCGCGAAGATATGCTCCCGCTCGAAGAAGACGAGAGCGAAAGTTCAAAGTCCGAAGTTCAAAGTGAATAAGTAAGTTGGAAGTACGCTGAGGTACTTCGAACTTACTTTCTAACTTTGACCTTTGAACTTTCCACTTTCAGCCCGGCGATCTCCTGCATCGTCAGTTCCCTCCATTCTCCAGGTTTGAGCCGCCTGTCAGCGAGCGTGCCAAATTTGGTTCGCCTCAAGTGTTGCACCGGGTGCCCGACGGCCTCGCACATGCGACGCACCTGCCGGTTGCGCCCTTCACGAATCGTCAACCGGAGCACACCATCGCGGTCGCGGCGCCCCTCGTTCAGCAGCAGCACGTCGGCGGGCAGCGTTCGGTGTCCGTCGAGGGGAATCCCCTTTCGCAGCCTGTCGATCGCTTCGCGATCGGGCATGCCCGCAACGCGCGCTTCGTAGGTGCGCGCGACACCGTGGCGCGGATGCGTGAGCCGCGCAGCCAGTTCGCCGTCATTGGTCAGCAGCAGGAGGCCTTCGGTGTCGTAGTCGAGCCGTCCGACGGGGTAGACGTACTCGCGCACTCCTGCAATCAGGTCGAGAACGGTCCGCCGCCGTTGCGGATCGGATCGCGTGGTGACGTAACCCGCGGGCTTGTACAGCAGGATGTAGCGGAGTGGTGAGGCGGCCTTGATTCGCCGGCCGTCGACCCGGATCTCGTCCTTCCCAGGATCAACCTTCACCCCCATCGTCACGATGGTCTTGCCGTTAACGCTCACGCGTCCGTCGGCAATGAGCTTCTCGGCGGCTCGACGCGAAGCAATCCCTGCCTGAGAAAGAACCTTTTGCAGGCGAACGCCCTCTGGACGCATAGAAACCGCTGGCAGAACCCTTCAACGACCTGTCGAAGTCATCCTCGTCGAGGATCTGATTCAGTCGCGTGTAGAACGGATGCGCGGCGCTCCGCGGGAGGTCGCTGGCCGCCAACCACATCGACGCCTGCTTCGCGGTGTCGCCGTCGTTTGCCCATCGCCATCGGCGATAGTGTAGGACTCGGGATCGATTCCGTCGATCCCCAAGGCAGCGTCACCGGCAAGCTTCGAGCTGGTGCTACTGTTCGTCACCATGCGCTCTGGCGGTCGTTCGTGCCACGCCTTTCAAAACTTGGGTCCTCCGCCAAAGGCCAGCACATCGCCGTTGGAGAACCTGATTTGCCCGCCTCCGACGATGCGCGAGGATTGTCTGGCGTCATCGGGTCGCGTGTGCAGGACCGTCTCCTCATCGTTCACGAACAGCGGGATGCGAGATGGCCACGCACGAGCCGTGACCGAAATGCCCGGTTGCAGCCGATCCTTCAAGCCCACCTGACGCACCGCATTGCTCGGTGAAGAGCCATGGATAACCCATGTCTCCTGTTCGCCTTTCTCATTCTTCGACTGGAGGTAGAGAATGATGTGTGGATTGATCCACCGCACGCGCAGGACGACACCTTCCAGCGTCACCACCTTGGCCATATCGAAGTAGTACGGATTGGAGTGATGGGCTGTCGCCGGGATACCGGACGCGACGACGACCGCTAGGACGGCCATTCCGGGAAACGCGACTCGCATCGGATTATCCCCCTCATATCGAGATCGTCGCCGAACATCGCGGGCGATCGTAGCACTCCGGCGGATGCCGGGATTCTGAAGAGAGTCTGAACTTTTCGTCAGCGAGCCCCCGCCCCATGAGGACAGTCACGAATAGGAGGAGCATTCAGGTGGCAGCCGGAAGACGGCTTTCACCACGGGCGGCTAGGGCCCGAGGACACACCTCTTGTGCGACGTCAACTGGAAGTACAGGTCGACGAAGAGGAACGACGTAGTCGACAAGACGAATCATGATTGAAGGTTGCTGCGCTGACGGCTTTTTCCAAGTCTCAAGGTCCTTGGCGGCCGGTGGCGCTGCGACCCACTTCGCGAGCAGGCGATGCGCGCCGGCCAGGCGAAGCGCTGCCCAGCGCGTGAACGACAGGGTCGCTCAGCTCTTGAACACCTGCGCCCACAGGTTGACGAGCTTCAGGACGTCGACGTATGTGGCCGCGCGATTTACTTCGGCGTGCGTGATCAACTCGCTGAGCAGCACATGAACATTGGCTCCCTTTCGCCGGAGATCCTCGCTGAAGAGCACGGTTTCGGCTGCAGGAATCACGGTATCGCCGCTGCCGTGCAGCAGGAACAGCGGTGCAGACGCGGGATGATCGATAAATTGTGGCGAGAGTGCCGGATCGCCGGCGCCGAGTTGCTGGAGATACGGGACGAGGGCGAGTCCCAGCTTCGTGACGGCGCGATCGTTAACATAATTCAAGTAGGTTCGTGACGGCTCGGGCAGCGTCGTCGCCATCTCCCGTGCCTTGGCGAACGTGGCGTTGGCCTGATCCATGTTCACCAGGGTCAGTTGCGACGCCAGGAGAAAGGTCTCGATCCCGTGGCGCAACGCCGCGACCTGATCCGTCGGCACGACGCCCCGATCGGCCAGGCCATACAGGATGACGGCGACTCCATAGTCGTGCGGAGGATGCGTTTCAAGGCCCGCTACCTGCGGCGCTTCACCCGTCGTCAGATAGCGCAGCACACGATTCAGATCGCCGTGACCGCCGAACGAGAGGACGAATGCCACCTTGTCGCGAATCGCGGGTCGGCTCGCCGCGGAGATCGACAGGCCGCCGGCGAAGCTGATGCCGATGATGCCGACGCGGCCGTCGGGCGCGAGATCGGGGCGTTGTGACATCCACGTGACGGCATCCTCGATGACGTCGGTCGCGCGCGCCGTGATCCGGTACGCCTGCAGATCGGGAAGCGCCATCGCCATCACCTTTACACCGGCGCCGGCGAGATCGTCGGCGAGAGCGGTGAGGCGTGGTTCCTCGATGCCCATCGAGTGAATGCCTGGGACGAGCAGCACGGTCCGGCGAGACGTGCCGTCTGGAACATACAAGCGCGCCGGCACGTCGCCGTAGCGGGTCGACACGTGATGTCGAGCCTGAACCGTGACCTTCCGTGCCTGACGATTCGCGAATTGCTCGGCGCTCCCGCCCAGTCCCGCCGCGCGGACGATGAACGAGGCTGCGCGCGCGTACGGCGCGCCGACGTACGCGAACACCACAATAGCGATGACGAACGCCGTCAGCGCGGCGAGGAGCCGTCGTCTCATCGTGGGTGCATCTTACATCTAGCGCGGCTCTGCTCCTGACCGACGCGCATGTGGCTCCGTCTCGCTCGATGACGCCGTCTCTCGACATGACGCCGTCTCTCGTGCGCGTAGACCGCGTGCTATTCTCGAAACGTTGACGATGAAGCGATTGATCATTGCCATCGACGGGCCGTCGGGCGCCGGTAAAGGCACGGTGGCGCGCGCGGTCGCGCAGGCGCTCGGGTATCGACACATCGATACTGGCGCGATGTATCGGGCCGTCGGTTGGAAAGCGCATCACGATCACATTCCGCTGCACGACGAAGCGGCCGTCGCACAACTGGCTCGATCCGCAGACCTCGTGGTGGAAGGAGGAGTGGTCGCGATCGACGCTCACGATGTCACGAGTGCGATTCGGACGCCGGAGGTCGATAAGCTCGCGTCCACGGTGGCGAGGCTGCCGCAGGTGCGCGAGGTCCTGGTGTCGCGACAGCGCGCGATGGGCGAGCAGCGGGGCGTCGTCATGGAAGGACGCGACATCGGGAGCGTTGTCTTTCCAGATGCCGACGTGAAGATCTACCTCGATGCCTCTGCCGAGGAGCGCGCTCGTCGCCGCGCGCACGACGCGGCGCACGCCGGGAGTCAGACCGGTCAGGCCGCCGTGGCTGAAGCGATCCAGGCGCGTGACCTGTCCGACAAGACACGCGCGGCCTCTCCGCTCTCACTCGCCCGCGGCGCCGTCCACATCGACACCACCAACATGCCGATCGACGTAGTCGTCAACCGCGTCTTGACATTGGTGCGCGAAAAGCTCGATCAGCCTTAGACCGACGGCAACAGCGACCAGAGCATTGTCGATAGTTTGTGGGATCGTCCGCTGCAGTCGCATGCGGGCCCAGCGATGACGGTATGTCTGCGGCCTCGCTCCGATTCCCACCCCAACGCCGCCGAACCGGGAGCCGATCCGAGGCTCGCCCGGTCAGTCCACCACCACGACGAGATCGAAGACGCTCAGGCCATTAGCTATGATGACTCACTGCGGTGACCGCGCTTTTCGAGAGGCTTTCTTACCGCCCATCGCCTGCTCGCGAAGTTCAGTCATCGACACTTTTTTGGCGACGAGATCGATGACGCGGCGAACGTACTTCTCGCGCGTCTCCGGACGTTTGGCGCCGTTGACCATGTGAAGGAACGAGCGCTGCGCGCTGGCCGTGTAGGTAGGCCAGTTCTTCTTCGCGTCCGGGTTCGCATCGAACGCGCGCTTCAACTCCAGCGGGATCGTCATCGCGTCAACGCTGGCATAGGTGTTCCACGACCCCGACTTCTTGGCCTGTTCTACCGCGGCGAGACCAGCAGGCGCCATCAGGCCGGCCTTCATCAGTTTCGTCAGTCGCGCCTTGTTCGTCTCTGACCACGCGCTCTTTGGCTTGCGCGGCGTGAACGTCTGCATGTGGAAGCGATCGTCGATCGACTTCACGAGGCTGTCGATCCAGCCGAAGCAGAGTGCCTCCAGGACCGCATCCTCGTAGGAGAGCGTCGGGATGCCGGAGTGCTTCTTCGCGAACACCAGCCAGATGCCGGGCGACGTGGCGTGATGCTTCTCGAGCCACGCGCGCCACGCCGCGCGCGACGTCGGTTTGACTTTCTTGAGTTCGGCCATCGGTCAATCCCCAACTCCCAGGTTCAGTTTGGGAGTTGGGAGTTGGGTGTTGGAAGTTAACTGAAGGCAGCCTATCGATCCTCCCAATCATCTGAGGAAGCAGGATCGAGCTCCCACCGATGTTTGTCGCGCTCGAGGAGTTTCTTCTCGCCCTTGAGCTCCTCGTTGTCCTGGTACTCGACGCCGACTGCGCGCCCGATGTCATCGACGATGTCCTGGTCGGGCGTGGGATTATCGCCGCCAGGCGCTTCGTCGCCAACACTGTAGGCCGATTCCCAATCGGCGTCTACGTCGCCGCCGGTCAGCGCGGGACTGGTCTCGGTATGCTCTTCATACTTGTCGAGTTGCGCGCGGCGTCCGGATCGCGCGGCCGACGCGGTGCGATCGAGATCGAGCGAAGACGGAGGCGAAGGCGCGCGCTCCTCGTCGGAGATCATTCTGCGCTCGCGATTCAGTCCCGGCGCCGTGCGCGCCGGCAGTTTCTCGGCCCGTCGAGCTGGTGGCGCGGCTGAACTAGTTCGAGAGGTTTTGGCTTTAGCCTTGGCCTTTGCCACGGCCGGGGTGCGCTTGCGAGCGGTCGTCGCTTTCTTAGCTTTTTTCTTTGCCACCACGCGCGGCCGCGCGGCCGGCTTTGCCCGTCGGACCGCGGCCTTGCCAGTTGCGCGAGTTTTGGCCGTTGCCTTACGGGCGGCCTTCTTGGCGGCTTTGCGCGCAATCTTGCGTGAGGCGGCGGTTTTCTTTGCCGCGGCCCGTTTCCGGCTGCCCCCTCGGGCACTGGCAGCCTGCTTTCGCCCCGAGCCTCGTACGGCCTTCCGTTTGGCCATCGCGTCGTCCCTCCAACCTTGACAGTTGCCGGTAAGTGACGTAAACTCTATTGCTTATCGGCGAAGGAAGATTCTCTGCAGGGTAGTGGGCTCAGCCCTTGGGCTGTCCCACTGGCGCATGCAGTACCCTCCACGTTTTCTCCATCGCCGTTATAGCCGCGGGGGGCCGGTCCCCACAATATAAACCGGCGGAGAGCCCTGAGCGAGCCCCTACCACAGGACGACACGAAGGGCATCCTACGATGAGGAGGACGCGCACGTAATGGCGAACGTAGACAACGGGTTGGTATCGCCCGAATCCGCTGGCGGTCAGCCCGTGACGCCTGGGCGAACACGCACAGGCAAACCGGCGGGCCCCGCTTTCAAACCAATGCACCACGATGACATGGACCCACAGGAGTTCTCGTCCATGCTCGAGGCCTACGACGACAGCTTCCGCAACATGGCGGAAGGAGAGGTGGTCAAGGGCACAGTGCTGAAAGTGACCGAGGCCGCCGTCGTCGTCGACGTCGGTTATAAGTCCGAAGGTCTCATCCCGATTCACGAATTCCTCGACGAGAACGGCAACGTGACGGTTCAAGCCGGCGACACCGTCGATGTGTTGCTGGAGAGAACCGAGGATCGTGAAGGCCACATCGTGCTGTCGCGCGAGAAGGCCGAGAAGATGAAGATCTGGGACGAAGTCGAGAAGGCCTATGCCGATCGCAAGGTCGTCATCGGTCGCGTGATCGAACGCATCAAGGGCGGTCTCGCAGTCGACATCGGCGTCCGCGCATTCCTTCCCGGATCTCAGATCGATGTGCGACCGGTGCGGAATCTCGATGCGCTGAAGGGGCAGGAGCTCCGGATGCGCGTGATCAAGGTCAATAAAAAGCGCGGCAACATCGTCCTGTCGCGCAAGGCGCTGCTCGAAGAAGAGAACGCCGAGAAGAAGAAGACGACGCTCGAGACGCTGGCCGAGGGCAAGGTGCTCCGTGGCACGGTGAAGAACATCACCGACTACGGCGCATTCATCGACCTTGGCGGTATCGATGGTCTTCTGCACATCACCGACATGTCGTGGGGCCGCGTCGGCCACCCGTCCGAGATCTTCAAGGTCAACGACGAAGTCGACGTCATCGTGCTCAAGTACGACGCCGCGACCGAGCGCGTCTCACTCGGACACAAGCAGCTCGTGCAGGACCCCTGGGCGACGGTGCAGGACCGCTATCCGGTCGGCGCGCGCATGAGCGGCAAGGTTGTCAGCCTGACCGACTACGGCGCGTTCGTTGAGCTCGAGCCTGGTGTCGAGGGTCTGATCCACGTCAGCGAGATGTCGTGGAGCAAGCGCGTCAAGCACCCGTCGAAGATTCTCAACGTTGGTGATTCGGTCGAGGCGATGGTACTCGGCGTCGATCCAACGGCACGCCGCATTTCGCTCGGCCTCAAGCAGGTCGAGAGCAATCCGTGGCACGAGCTGGGTGAGAAGTACCCGGTGGGCACGAAGATCAAGGGCAAGGTGCGCAACCTCACCGAGTTCGGCGCGTTCGTCGAGGTCGAAGAGGACATCGACGGCTTGATTCACATCTCCGACATGTCATGGAGCAAGCGCGTCAAGCATCCATCCGAAGTCCTCAAGAAGGGTGATGTCGTCGACGCGATGGTGCTCAGCATCGATGCCGAGAACCAGCGGCTGTCGCTCGGGCTCAAGCAGCTCGCGACCGACATCTGGGACGACTTCTTCTCGCGACACAACGTCAACGACATCATCGCGGGGAAGGTGACGAGGATGACGAACTTCGGCGCCTTCGTCGAACTGGATGAAGGGATCGAAGGGCTGATCCATGTTTCGGAGTTCGATGATTCGCACGGCGGCGAGAAGATCGATCTGCAGGTGGGCAACACCTATCAGATGAAGATCATCAAGCTCAGTCCGCAGGAGCGGAAAATCGGCCTGAGTATTCGCGCGTTGAAGAGCGATGAGTACCGCGCCGACTGGGAAGCGTACCAGGACGGCGAAGGAACGGGCACGGCAACGCTCGGGGACCACTTCAGGAACCGGTAAATGGGAGAGCTCCGGGCTGGGCGTTTGGATGCGCCGGCAGCCCGGAGTCCCGCAGCCAAGGAGCGAAGCTTGAATACGCCTGGCGGCAGCATGACCAAAGCGGAGCTCGTGGAGGAAGTCTCCCGAGTCTCCGACCTCACCAAGAAGCATTCGGAAGTCATCGTCGACACAGTATTCAAGAGCATCATCGATGCCCTCCACCGCGGGGAGAAGATCGAGTTGCGGGGCTTCGGCAGTTTCCGGCTACGCAAGCGCGAGCCGCGGAAGGGTCGGAATCCCAAGACCGGGGACAAGGTGGACGTGCCGCCGAAGAAGGTTCCCTACTTCAAACCGGGCAAGGAGCTGAAGGAGCTGATCAATCGGGAGGACGAGTCGTCGGCATCGTCGGCCGAGGACTCAATCGATCAGAGTCCTGGCGTCGCCTCACAGGCATGAGCAAGGTGGACCACCTCTGGTCCCCCTGGCGGCTCTACTACGTGACGGCCGAAAAGCCCTCGACGGGCTGCATCTTCTGCCAGGCCCGCCCCGACGCGGAGGCGTCCGCCGAGCGTAATCCGCTGATTGTCTTCGAAGGATCGCTTGCGTACGTCATCCTCAACAGGTATCCCTACAACAACGGGCACTTGATGGTCGTGCCGCACCGGCATCTGCCCACCCTCGTCGACTTGGCGATCGACGAGCTCAACGAGATCGCGCTGTTGACGCAACGGTCGGAAGCCGCGCTGCGCGAGGCCTACAAGCTGGAAGGGATCAACGTCGGGCTCAATCTTGGCAAGCCGGCTGGCGGCGGTATCCCCGGCCACCTGCACGTGCACCTCGTTCCGCGATGGCTCGGCGACACAAATTTCATGACCGTGATCGGTGACACGCGCGTGCTGCCAGAGGATCTTGCTGCGAGCGCGGCGCGACTCGCGCCGATTTTTGAAAGACTCGCCGCCGACGCGACAGCGTAGGCCGGGTCTTGTTCTTTAGACCCGGCGGGTCCGGCCCCTCGATGCTGCTCGGGGCGCCCTGAGCGATAGTCGAAGGGCGAAAAAGCAGGACCCGCCCTACACTGCAGGGATGGATTTCAATCTTTCCGACGTCCAACGTTCCTGGAAATCGAAGGCTCACAGCCTCGGGAAGGAGCTCGCACCGGATGCCGCTGCCGGCGACGTCATTCGCGCCGCCGCCGCGGCCGGGTTGATCGAGTCGCAACCCGATCTGCTCGCGACGGTGGTCGCGGTCGAGGCGCTGGCGTACGAAACGTCCTCTGCCGGCGTGTCACTGGCGCTTCATACCGGCGTGTCAGCGGGACTCCACGGTGACACCAGATTCTCGGATCTCTATCGCGGAGAAGCGGTCGGCGCGATCGCGCTCTCATCAGACGACGTGCCGATCGAAGAGAACGGGCGGCTGTCGGGGCGCGCGGCCTGGGTCACACCGTTGACGCCGCTCGGCGTCGCAGTGCTCGGAGTGCGATCGGGGGACAGTCTCGCGGCTGCGGCGGTCCTGCTCAATGCGCCGGGTGTGTTGCAGGAGCCGGTTGATACCGCAGCGCTTGGCGGGCTCGTGTGCGGTCACGTCCGGCTCGACGGCGCGCCGTTCGTCGGCGTCGGTCCGACGATGCCGTTCATGTCGCGCGTGCGCATTCTGCTTGCAGCAGCAGGCCTCGGCATGGGGCGCCGCGCCCTTCACGAGGCCCTCGTGGCTGCACACGGACATACCGGACATGGAGCGGGTGGCGAACAGACCGTGCAGGGATTGCTCGCCGATGCCGCGACCGAGCTTGATGCCGCGATGCTGTTGACGTGGAAGGCCGCCGCCGCTCGCGAGCTGTCTTTGGCGGAGGCGTCGATGGCCAAACTCGCGGCCACGGAAGCGACGCAGCGCGCGGTTGCGAGAGCCACACAGGTCGTCGGGGCTGATTCGTTTCGCCGCGGTCACATCATCGAGCGGCTCGCGCAGGACGTGCGGACGCTCGAGCTCTTCGCGGGAAGAACAGAGGCATTGCGTGAGGCGGTGGCGTTGGAGACGCTGCCGCGATCGTAATCCTCGAGTCGGCGCCTGAGCGGGGTCGCTCGATTCGGCCGCGCTGCAATCACTCAGTGGAGCAAAAGCTCTATTGCCGTGCGAGAGCGACCGCCTGCGCGGGCGACATCGCGCGTCCCTCGGCACGGGCCGTCTCGAATGATCCGGGACCGAGGGACATCTTCACGGGCTCGAAGTAGCGATCCCGGATCCACGCGACAGTAGGGTTCAGCGAACCGCCCATCCGTTGGAGCAGCGCATCTGAGGCGCCCCATAATCGGGCCGCTCTGTCGGCGTGGCCTTCGGCGGCCAGCAGCCCCGCGAACACGTCGAGACTCCAAGCGATCCCGCGTGGATCGTCGAACTCCTGACAGAGCGCCAGTGCTTCGGATGCCTGCGCGCGCGCTTCGTCGAAGTCCTGCCGCACGATACGCAGGCCCGCGGCCACCGCAAGCAGAATGCCCAGGCCCCATGTTTCTCCGGCACGCCGAAGTACCTCGATCGATTCGTCGTAGAGCGGCTGCGCCCGGTCGTTGTCGCCGTTCGAGACAGCGATGTTGGCAAGGATCATCAGAGGGCCGGCACGCTGTACCTCGTCGGTGGCATTGGCCGCGTCTCGCGCCTCCAGAGAACGCGCGGCAGCCTCCTCGTGGTCGCCCAGTTCAACCGCGGCGAGTGCCTGAAAAAACAGCGCGAACGAGACGGCCCATGCATCACCCGCCTCACGGCCCAACGACAGCGCCTTGGCACCGCATACTCCAACTTCGACGTGATGCCCCTGGAAGTGATGCATGGAGGCCAAACCGATGAGCGCCCGCGCCCGCAGCGCAGGCGGCGCGTGACCAGCCGCTGCGAGCGCCCGTTCGAGCCACTGCCTTCCCTCCTCGAACTGACCGCGCTTCGTCCAGAACCAGAACAGCGCGCCGGCAAGTTCGAGTCCCTTCTCGGCGAGGGACGCCGACGTCAACGCCCATTCGAGCGCCGCGCGGACGTTCTCCAGTTCTATCTGGATTCGCCGGAGACACTGCAGCTGACCATGGTGGCGGAGGATGTGCAATACCCCGCGGAACTCGTTGAAGAAGTATTCGAAATGCCGCTCGCGCGGCCGGTCGGCGGCGCCCCCCTGTATGAGCCGTTCGCGCGCGTACTGGCGGATCGTCTCGAGGAAGCGGTACCGCCGCTGACCGGCGACATCGTTCTCGACACTGACGAGGGATTTGCTGACCAGCTTCGACAAGAGGTCGAGTGTGTCGCTAGCGTCGACCCCATCACCACCACAGACTTTCTCGGCGGCCTCGAGCGTCCACCCGGCTGGGAACACGGACAAGCGGCAGAGCAGGTGCCGTTCGTCATCCGACAACAGCTGGTAGCTCCAGTCCACGGTCGCTTCGAGCGAGCGTCCGCTGTCGGGCCACCGCCGCATGCCGCCGGTGAGCAGGCGGAATCGGTCCTGCAACCTCGCGTCGATCTGCTCCAGTGACAGGACGACGACACGGGCAGCGGCCAGCTCGATTGCGAGTGGCATCCCATCGAGACGCCGGCAGATCCGCGCGATCGTGCCCGCGTTCTCGGAAGTCGCGTGGAATGCCGGGTCGATGGCGCTCGCACGCTCGAGGAAGAGCCGTGTGCCCTCGGCGTCAACGAGCGATTCTGGGCGAAGGGACGCCGTCTCCTCAGGCAGCGAGAGCGAGGGGACGCGAGTGACGGTCTCGCCGGGCACTCCCAGCGCTTCACGGCTCGTCACGACAATCCGCAGATCCGGCACGCCGCGGAGCAGCGTCTCTGCGAGCTCGGCACAGGCATCGATCAGGTGCTCGCAGTTGTCCAGTACGAGCAGGAGCTTGCGATGGCGCAGATTGTCGAGAAGCGCGTCGCGTATCGATCTCTGCGGGCCTTCTCGGACGCCGACGGCGGTCGCGACTGTCAGCGCCACCAGATCGGGCGTCGCGAGGGGCGACAGATCGGCCAGCCACACGCCGTCCGGGAATTCGTCGATGACGTCATACGCAAGGCGCACGGCCAGGCGCGTCTTTCCGGCGCCCCCTGCGCCCGTCAACGACACCAGGCGCGATGACGCGAGCATCGATTGCAACTGCGCGAGCTCCTTCCGCCGTCCGACGAAGCCGGTGAGCTCGGCCGGCAGGTTGTGACGTGGCCGCTCTGGCGGACCCGCCGCAGCGGCGTGGTTCACGCGCTGCAGAGCCTGGAGATCGATCACCAGCTCCTGCGCGCTTTGGTAACGGTGATCCGGCTGTTTCTCGAGGCACTTCTGGATGATCCGCTCCAGTTCGGCTGGTATGTTGCGGTTGTACCGGGCGATAGCATCCGGCTCGTCGTGCCGGATCACGTCGATGGTATGTAGGTCTGTCGTTCCGTTGAACGGCCGCCGTCCGGTCGCCATCTCATACAGCACGACGCCTAGCGAGAAAACGTCGGTTCGCCGGTCGAGTGGTGCACCGATACCCTGCTCGGGACTCATATACGGAACTGTGCCCATCACCAGACCAGGCGTTGTTGCTGCCTCGCGCGTGACATCGTCCGCCGCGCGTGTCACGGTTGGTTCCACTTTTGCCAGTCCGAAGTCCAGCACCTTGACCTGGCCACGCGACGTGATCATGACGTTGGCGGGCTTGATGTCGCGGTGGACGACGCCGCGTGTGTGCGCGGCGAACAGGGCGTCGCCGATCTGGATCCCGATTCCCACGATCTCATCGAGCGCGATTGTCGTTCCCGTAATTCTCGCCGCCAGCGTCCGCCCTTCGATGTACTCCATCGCAATGTACTCGACGCCGCTGGCCTCGCCGACATCGTAAATAGTGGCGACGCCGGGATGGGAGAGGCCGGCGGCCGC
>Ga0209382_10000668_pt1 | contig 55737 bp, 45 predicted proteins | sample SoiMetdeltSBSDD5_FD_187599 | JGI IMG/M metagenome (GOLD analysis project Ga0209382, IMG submission 187599) | Bulk soil microbial communities from a Populus tree surrounding site in Tennessee, USA - Soil MetaG P. deltoides SBSDD5 (SPAdes) (version 2) | ecosystem: Environmental > Terrestrial >...
GTTCGCTCGCGTCAACCATCGCGATGCTCCGTCATCTGGATGCGCAGCGCCTCGGTGCCCAGGCCGCTGCGTCCATGCTGTTCCGGCCGTCAGCGAGATCGACCGGAACTCGGGATCGTGCTGAGCGCGCCTGAGCCGATGAAGGAAGCCGAGCAGCACGAGCACCAGTGACACCATGCACCGTCCCCCTCAGCCGGCCGACAACCTGCGCGTCATCGGGCGGCGCGGAGACCGGATGACTTCCGCAACCTGAACGCCATGATGGTCGCCAGCACCCCACCGATCAGGCTCGCGCCCGCGTAGAGGTAGACCCAGGCGACACCGGTCAGGAGCGGGTTGAACATGATGAGTAACCCGAACAGCAGGCTGAGGCCGCCCACGACCGCCGCGCCCCATCCACCTCCACGGAACGCCTGCAGCAGCGAGAGCACCCCGATCGCGATGCCGGCACAGCCGAGCAGCCCGGAAATCATCATGGTCAGCGCAGCGGCGAGCCAGGCTGGATGACGGACCACCACGATGCCTGCGAAGACGCCCGCGGCGCCCACCCCGATCTTGAGCCCGCGATCTACCGGGTCAGTGAACGCGCTCGCAAGCCTCAGGACCCCATCCACGAGCCAGAACAAGCCGAAGAGCTGAAACACCAGGTCCAATGTTGCCTGGGGTGCGAGGAACAGCAGCACGCCGATGATGATCGCGGCGACGCCCTCGATGAGCACCAGCCACCACGGGAACAGCCCGGTCGGCTTGACGTCGCTCTCGAGCTCGAGCGTGCCGCTCGCAGCCATCATGGCACCTCCGGCCAGTCCAGCTTCCACGTAGCGCGCAGTGACGACCACCCCGAGAGTTTCGGGGGCCAGCGCTTCGCCGGTGGCTTTCGCTCAGGGTAGGATGGATAGGCTAGACGGCCGGATGACATCTGATACCACGACACGAGTATCCATTGGCACAGGTATTTTTGTGCCTCCTGTCATCCTCGTCCACGCCGAACGTGCCTAGACTATGTTCATCGCGGCCTCGACCGGAGGCCACGAGTTGCCACGGCGTTGGGCGTGGCAAGGAATGCCATTCCGCCATGCAGGCGTGAGCGGCTGCAAGGGGTGAGGGCACGATGAGCGGCACGTCGGAGCTGAGCGCTCGAGAGGCCCTGCATCGCGAGCTTCTCGAACACGAGCAGCGTCTACGCCAGTTTATCGGACAGGCGTTCGGCGAAGGCAGTCCCGGCAAGACAGGGCGGCCTGCCCGGCCGGTTCTCGCAGCGTCGCTGACGCCTCGTGACCTCGAGATTCTCAGTCTGCTCGTCCTCGGGCAGACCAATCGACAGATCGGGATGCAGGTTCGTCTCGGGCCGGGAACGGTCCGCAACCATCTCAGTCGCATCTTTCGTAAGCTGGGTGTGAACAGCCGCACCGAGGCCGCGGTCCGCGCCCTGGAGCTCGGCCTGGTCCGCGCGGACAACGCGCAGTAGTACGAGGACGGTACCGCCGACCACCGTTTCGCTCTCTGCGTGCTCGACTCGAGATCGGTGGCTGGTTGAGATGAGACAGTTCCTTCTTCAACTGAGCGTCAATGCGCTGGTGGTCGCGCTGCTGTTCCCGTTCCTGCCGGGCATTCACCTGACCACCGCCGGTGTCGGCACCTATCTCGGTATCGGCATCGTCCTGAGCCTGATCAGCGCCCTCCTGCGGCCGGCGCTGATGCTTCTGACCGGCCAGCTGCTGATCTGGAACGCCGCCGTCTTCATCGTCGTGTTGCATGTGACGGCGTTCCTCCTGGCCGGCATCTTCGGCCCGGCCGACTGGCAGTACGACGGTGTCATCTGGCTCGTCGTCGACGCGGTGTTCGTGGGACTCACGATGACCGTGGTCGACGCGCTGCTCGGCTTCGACCGACCGAGCATCGACCCCAACAGCCGACGAGCTGCCATCTGGCGATTGATTGAGCGGCTTCCGCTGGCTCGGCGCAGCCAGCTGGTCGAGAACCTGCGGATCGAGCAGGTCTACCAGACGGCATGGGGCTACGGCCTGGAGCTCGGACTTGGGCGCGGCCGGATTCAGCAGATACGACAGACCGCCAGTCGGTGGATCACCGGCCAGTCCAATGAGCTCGACAGGCTCACGACTCCCGAAAAGGTCCGACTGATGCTCGAACAGCTCGGACCGATGTACGTCAAGCTCGGGCAGATCGTCTCCAGCCAGGCGACCGCCCTGCCGGAGGAGTGGCGCCGAGAGCTCGACAAGCTGCAAAGCACGGTGCCGCCGTTCCCCTACCTCGAAGCGCGCGAGGTCGTCATCACGGAGCTCGGCGCGCCTCCGGAGGTGCTCTTCACCGAGTTTGACGAGGAGCCGCTCGCGGCCGCGTCTACGGCCCAGGTCCACCGCGCCAGGTTGCATGATGGCTCGCTCGTCATCGTCAAAGTCCAGCGCCCCAACATCGTCGCGCAGGTCGGCACGGACCTTCGGATCATGCAGCGCGTGGCCCGCCGGCTCGAGCGCAGCAGCACCTGGGCGCAGCAGATCAGTCTCGGCAGCGTCGTCGATCAGTTCGCCGATGGGGTGATGCGGGAGCTGGATTACCGCAACGAGGCGTATCACATGGTCCGGATGACGGACGTCCTGGCGTCGGTCCCTGGCGTCGACGTCCCGGTCCTATATCGGGATCTGAGCACGTCGCGCCTGCTCACGATGGAGCTTGCGCGGGGAGTCAAGTTCTCCAGGCTGGGTGACGCGGAGCCTGTCGGGCTCGATCGCGCTGATCTAGCGCGCACGTTCCTCCGCGCCATGATGAAACAGCTGCTGATCGACGGCTTCTTCCACGGCGACCCACACCCGGGCAACCTGTTCGTCGATCCCGGCGACGGTCGGATCACCTTTCTGGACCTCGGGCTCGTCGGCGAGCTCCGCACAGATCAGCGGCTCGATCTGATCGACCTGATCCTCTCGATGCAGCAGCAGGACGCCTACGGCCTGGCCCAGGTCATCCCTCGCCTCTGTACGCAGACGCGGCCACTGGACGAGCTCGCGTTCCGCGCCATGGTGAACCGCGTGCTCAATCAGGAATGGAAGTACGGAGTCGACCGGTCGTTCGGCGCCCTGATGGACAAGCTCCTGGCCGGCCTGACGCTGTTCGGGCTGCGGATGGATGCCGAGCTGACGCTGGCTGTGAAGTCCATGGCGCAGACCGAGGAAGCCGCGCTAGCTTTGGCCCCGGGCGCTCCCTTGCTGGACATCATCGCCGACGAGACCAAGGCGCTCCTGGTCGAGCAGTGGACGCCCGAGCGGGTCGCCGAGACGCTCAAGGTCCAGGCAATGCGTAGCGCCAAGGAAGTCGTGCGCCGACTTCCGAGCTTGCAGGACGCGACCATGAAGTGGCTGGACCAGTACGAACGGGGCAAGCTCATAGTGGAGATCGACAGCGGCGACCTGTCCGATCAGCTGGGGGCGCTGTCGACCGCGTTCTCGGACGGTCTGCGACGCCTGACGATCGGGCTGATTCTGGGAGGCATGCTGATCGGATCGATCGCCGGCATCGCCGTCCTACAACCGCTGATCAGCGGTCCCTGGCAGTTCCTGTATGTCGCGGTCGTCGTGGTGTTCCTGGCGACGCTGGTGCTCAGCGCCGGAATCGCGACGATGATGCTGCGCGCTCCAGCCGACCGGGCCGGGTGAGTGCCGCCTCACGAACCGGCGAGGATGGCCTGGCGTACGACGCTGACCGTCTCCTCCACGCGTGGCCGCCCATCCGGGAGCGGCTCCGAGCTGAAGTAGCCCAGCGGCCCGTTGTGGGCCATCGGCCCCATCGGCGTGAAGGTGACCTTCTCTTCGGCCACGATCTTGTTCCAGGGCGATTGCTTCATCATCGGCCAGCGTCCGGCGAACGCGATCTTGCCGATGCCGTCCATGGCGTCGTCCGCGCCGTACAGGTAGTGGATGTGCCGGACCCAGACGCAGCCCGGATCGGCGGAGATGACCCCTCCGATCGAGATCAACTTGATCGGCGCTGCCAACAGCTGCGCCAGGTAGGTTGCCGCGCCCAGCGACACCTGTGCCCCGCCGCTATATCCGATCATGAACACCGGGCGCCCGCTCCCCACGCGATAGCCGTGGGCCTGGAGCGCTTCGATCACACTCTCCGCCGCGCCCAGGTTGTAGAACGGTCCGTAGCGGTGGTCGACCGATACCGCCACCTGGAAGAGGTTCCGGATGTTCACGAGCCAGCCGACCGTGGCGGTTGGCCGGCGTAGCAGACTTTTGTTCACGAAACCCCAGAGCACGTTGAAGAAGCGCTCCTCTTCCAACCCACGGAAGGTGGTCCCGTAGGGGAAGACATCGTCTACGACAACGGTGTCCGGCAGCTCCGCCTTGAGTCTGGCGATGAAGTCGACCTCTTCCGGAAAGCTCCAGCGCCCTGACGCCTTCCCGATCCCAGACAGGTACACGACGTACCGCTCGGCTTCGGCCGGCTGGATGGCGTCAGGGTCGCGCTGAGGCCCCTCGTGGTCGTCGGCCTTGCGAGTCCGCCACCCTGCCCACCAGCCGAGCGAATCGAGCGGCGCGAGCAGCGCCATCACGAGCAGCGCCACGAGCGCGATGCCGATCAGGAGCATCAGGTTGTCGATCAGCCATTCCATGGTCGAGGATCCGATGCGAGTGTGGCCAACGCATCCGCGCGCGTAATCGGCGTCGGTCGTCCGGTCGAGGCGCGCCAGAGCCAGGTGCGGACGCCCGCGAGCGGCCGAGTCAGCGCTCGATCGAGGCCGGCGCGCAGAGCCCACCCGGCGGCGGTGAGCAGCGCTGCCTGCCAGACTCGCACGTCAAGAACCCCGCTGAGCGCCGCAACCACGACCAGCAGTGAGTACACCTGGAGGATGCGCTGGAGTGACGTGCCCAGAACGGGTAAGAGGCACAGAAATCCGAACAGCAGGGGCGCCTGCCCCACGCCGACGGCGAAGGTGATGGTGCGGACGGGGATGTCGAACCCGAAGATCCTGGCCGACAGCCAGATGGTCACGCCCCAGACGACGAGCCCGGCGAGGTAGACGAGACCAGCGACGGCCAGGCAGGCCGCGAAACGCCGCCGCGAGACCCGGTTGGCGAAGAGCACCACGCTCTGGCCCAACATCAGCGAGGCGCCGGCGAGGAAAGCAATCCACAGCGCTGCCGCGAGCGCCCCCGGCGCCGTCGCGGCAGCGGCAAGCGCGCTCCGATTCAGCGAGAGTGCGCTCCCGATGAGCGAGAAGAACTCGGCCATGTCCGAACCGTCCTACACCACCAGGGTGGCGCCTCAGGCGCCGGGCTTGCCGGCTCGACGCCCGAGTACCACGACCGGGGCGATGACGCCACCGATGAGCGCCAGGAAGCCGAGGACGAACGGCAACGCGATGAGGCCCGAGAGCGGATTGAAGATGAGGACGAGGCCGAGCAAGGCCGAGCAGAAGCCGAGGATGCCCGTGCCCCAGCCGGCGCCGCGGAAGGCGGCGATGATCTGCAAGATCCCGATCGCCATCCCCAGGACTCCGACCACGATGACCAGGGTAGTGGGAACGAGGATCGCGCTCCAGAGGGGGTGCTGGATCACGGCGATGCCGAGGATGATCCCCAGGATGCCCATGCAGAGCTTCCAGCCCCAGCCGGATGGGTTGACGAAGATACTGACGAGCCGGATGATGCCGTCGATCAGCCAGTACCAGCCGAGCACCTGGACGAGGACCGCCGTCGTGGCGCCGGGGGCCGCCAGCAGCATGAGGCCGACGAGAATCATCGCAACGCTGGCGACGATGGTCACCCACAGGGGGAATGTGACCCGGCCCGCCGGCGCGGCCGGTGCTGCCACTGCACTGTTCGCTGCCATGTGAACTGCCTCCGCCTTTTCCGGATACGCACCGCGGCACAGACCGGGCAGATGCACCCCGTCATCTCCAGCCTACCCGCGAGCCATGCGGCGCTGGATGTCGGATCGCACTACCCGGGCAGTGTCATCGGACACCTCCCGCTGCCCAGTGCGCACGATGCCCAGCTCCGAGATGGCTGCCGCCAGGGCGCCTCCCTGGCTGCCGCGGGTCGTGGCGCGATTCTTGCGCTGGTGATGCGATCCTTGCGCTGGGAGACGTGCTCGCAGCCAATGTGTGGCACCTGTCACGTCCTAAACTGCCCTCTCGGCACCCCACCTCCCGACGAGATCTGCCTATGCTGCTGATGATTCCGTCCCCAGATCACAGACGGGACCGCTCTCGGTATCGGATGAGTCCGCCTCACCAGCTGTGGACGGCGTCATGCTCGGCGAGCGCACGGCGTGACCGGCTGGAATTCAGCACCGCGTCTGGTGTACCGTAGCGAACCGGCCATGGTGGACAGAGAGTAGTAGCGGACGTCGGAGTCCGCGCATCGCCTGAGGGTCGAAGTATGGTCGAGTCACCCCGGTGTCGCGTCTGCGAGGAGGTCCCCTCCGGTCGGACGGTTCCCGTCCTGCTGCCGGGGCAGCGCTCCGAGGACGTCTGCCTCTGCGAGACCTGCTGGCAGCTCCTGGCGTGCGGCCTCCGACAGACCGCGCCCGACGGCGCGCCAGAGCCGTTCCTCGACGGGGCCACGGCCCTTCTCACCGAACCGCAGCTCCGCGGCCTCATCGACGCTGCCCTGCAGCCCGACGCCGACATCCCTGGCACGCTCGAGGCTCGGCTCGACCTGGAGCGGAGACGCCTGGTGCGCGGCAAGCTACGCGAGATCGACGCCGATCTCGCGGACGCAACGGCGGCGAGCGCTCGCGGCAACTGGGCCGGAACGCTCGAGGCGGTGCGTATGATTCAGGGCAGGGCGCTGGTCACGCGCCGAGCTCTCGAAGGTATCCTCGGGCGGTATCCGGTCGTTGCCGACCTCCCGCCACTCGTGCGAGCGGTTCAGACGGTCGGGCAGGTGATCTCCGACCACGAGGTCGAGAGTCTCCCGCCCGCCGAGCTGCGCGCCCGGATGCGCACGGTGCTTCACGTGCTCGATCGCGAGCTACAGGCGTTTCTCGAACCGCCCGAGGAGTCGCCCGTTCCCGCGGACTCCGATCGCGACGCTCCCCCGGGCGACACTTTTGCTCCCGCGCGACGGTAGCAGAAGAGGATCGTCGCTGCCAGCCACGAGAGCCCCAGCGTGCCGAGCCCCACGAGCGGGAGATCGCCGGCTGCGAGGAGCACACCGCCGAGCGAGGCTCCAACGGCGATGCCGGCGGTGTTCGCGAGCCAGTTGAGCGATTGCACGGTCCCGGTGTCGGATCGCGGCTGCTGGTTCAGGATGAGCGGCGTGATCGGCGTGAGCACGCCCATCAGGACCCCGGAACACGCCAGGAGCGCTATCACACCGGGCGCGCCGACGGGCACGATGAACGGAAGGCCCCACATCAGGCCGACTCCGACACGGCAGGCGGCCAGCAGTCGACGCGAAGCATGGCCAACGCGCCGGTTCGTCGCGGACAGGGCGCCGGCGAGCTGGCCGCACCCGATTGCTGTCAGCGCCCAACCGGTATCCTGGGCTCCGAGACCCAGGTGTGCTTGAAAGAGAACGCCGAGGTAGGTCAGACTGACCCACACGGCCGAGTTGCCTACGAGGGTTGACCCCAGAACCGACGTTATTGCAGGCTCGGAGAGCAGCGGTCGGAAGCTCCGGAGTGACGGCACCGACAGTCGAGAGGGCACGCGTGGCAGCGAGCTTCGCTGTCGCCACGTCAGCGTGGCACTGAGCGCCGCCAGGACACCCACGAGGACGAACGCGCTGCGCCAGCCGAGGTTGACGCCCACTAACGTGAGAAGCGGGACCCCGATCAGTGGCGCTGACGCCAGGCCGATGGCGACCGAACCGGTGCCCTGGCGTCGCTGATCCTGGCTGGGCCTCTCCACTGCATTGACGAAGGCCGCCGGAATGACGCCCGCCCGGCCGAACGACCCGACGAGCCTGGCGGCGAGCAGCAGGCCGGCATTGGTGGCCAACGCGGTGGCAAGCGAGCTCACGGCGATGGCTGCCAGGCCGAGCGTCATCACGCGGGCATGCCCGTAGGCATCGATGAGCGGACCCACGAGCAAGATCAGCACGGCGGCCAGCAGCACCGGCAGGCCAATAATCTGGCCTGCGAGCGCCGGGCTCACCCCGAACGCGTCGGCGATCGTCGGGAGGAATGGCGGCAGCACGAGGAACCAGAGCTGGCTGGCAGCGCCCGGCAGCACGATAGACGCCCACGCCATCGCCCGGCGACCTTTGTCGCGAGTAGCCGTCCCCAACGTCAGGCTCCTCCCTCGTCACGTTGTACAGCACCAGACACCGGATGACGGGTAGTCGGCGACGCTGTGAACAATCCGGTCGCTGATCTGCCGTACGTTGCTCCGGGTGGTCAGCCGAGGTCCCTACCCGCCGGCAGCGTCAGTCGGATGGAGCTGTCTCGCGATCCTCGGCACGGAGGAAGCCCAGGTCGTAAGCGCGGAGCACGGCGTCTCTGCCGTCCGTCACCTGGAGCTTGCTGTAGAGGTTGGTGGCGTGCCGCTTCACCGTCTCTTCGGGCATGCCCAATAGCTGGGCGATCTCTCTAATGGTGAAGTGTCCCTCCATCAGCAGGAGCACGTCGAGCTCCCGCCAGGTCAGTGCCTCGACGAGGCGCGGCGCGGCCCGGTCCCGACTCGGCGGGCCGAACGCCGGCACAGCGGACGCTGCCCGACACGCCATGAGCACTCGGTGTCCCCCCTTCGGCAGGCCGCCGTGGCTCGCCAGCTCGTCAAGCAGCTCGGTCAGCGGGGGCCCGAGATCGACGAACGTCCGGGTAAACTGCCCCGGTCCGGCGATCTCCAGAGCCCGCGTGATCGACCTGGCGGCGCGAGCCATCTCGCCGCGCGACCGCTCGATCAGAGCACGCACCGCCAGCCCCTTCACGATGTGCCCGACGACATGCCGCGCTTCGGCAGCCTCGATCGCGTGGTCCACCGCCGCCGACGCCTCCTCGAGGTCCTCGGGCCTCGCGCTGGCCGCGAGGACGTGGGCGCGTGTGAGCAGCGGATTCTCCGAATCGTATCCCGCGATGCTCTTACGGGTAAGCGCGACCCGGGCCAGCCAATACGTGGCCCGGTCCAGGTCGTTCGACGCGAGCGCCAGGCGCGCCATGAACGATCGAAGGCCCTCAAGAAAGAAGGTGTCGCGAGTTCCCTCGACCTGCTCCAGCTCGGCGAGCACGAGGCGCTCAGCCACGCCACGCTCCCCCCGGGCGATGCGTGTCAGAGCCAGGCCGAGCGTCGCATTGACCGCGCACATGCGCTGGGCATCCTGGCCGAGCGCCAGCACGGCCTCGAAATGCTCGCGTGCCCCGCCGAGGTCGTTCCATTCGTACGCGACTGATCCGAGGGTGAAGTGCCCCCAGCCGATCGCCAGTGCACTCTGGTGCGCCTCGCCAAACGCCACCATCCGCCGTCCGGTCTGAACGAGGGCGGGCAGCCGCCCCGCGGCGCGCTCGACATGCGACTGGCCGACAAGGAGGCGCACCATGTACTCGGGATGGAGCGCGGCGGCATGACCGAGCTCGGCGCCGAACCAGGCCAGCGCATCGTCGGTCCGACCCAGGTAGTGCAGCGTGTTCGGGTAGATTGAGGCGGCGACACCACGGAAATCGTACTGGTCTGCCGGGAGCAGGTCGAGCGCACGCTTCGCATGATCGTGCGCTTCCTGATCGGCACCGCCCCGTTCACAGAGCACCCACGCGAGCTGGACGTCGATCTGACCGCGAGCGATCGGAAGCAAGGCCGGACTCATGCACGACGGCTCCTCGGCGAGCATCGCTTCGATCCGGCGCGACTCCGACTCTACCGCGCCCACCTGGCCTCGGACGCCGAGCGGCGCGCAGCGGGCGAGCGAGAGCGTCGCGTTCGCGTCCACTACGTGCCCCGGGAGGCGCCGGATCCACGATTCCACCATCAATCCCGTGCCGATGCTCCGCTCGGTCATCAGGCAGGTCTCGACCAGCGGCGTCACCCGGCCGACGTCGTTCGCCTCGATCGCCTGGGTCGCCGCCTCGTCCCACAATTCCTCGCCCGCGAGCCAGTCGCTGGCCCGAGCCCGCAACGCTCGGACGCGCTCCGGTCCGGCATCGCGCTCGAGGCGTCCACGGAGCATGTCGCGGAACAGGTGGTGGAAGCGGTACCAGCGGTGTTCGTCGTCGAGCGACGCCAGGAACAGTCCGGCGGCCATGCACGCGTCGAGCAGGCGCTGGCCGTCGCCGGGGTGCAGGCCGTCCACGACCGCCTCGCAGAGTGGAGCGCAGAAGCGGTCCAGGATCGAGGTCTGGGTCAGGAACCGTCGCAGCTCCGGCCCCTGGCGTGACAGCACCTCTTCGAAGAGATACGCGTCCACGAGCTGCCGCTCGCGAGCCACCCCCGGCGTCGGGCTGGTGTGCGAGGACCCGGAGGGCGAGCTGACGAGGGTCAGCAGGCGCAGCCCGACGGCCCAGCCCTCCGCTCGATCGACGGCATCGGCCACGTGCCGGAGGTCGAGTGGCGCCTCATTCATCCCCCGGACGAACGCCATCGCCTCCGCGCGATCGAACCGCAGGTCGTCGGCACGAACCTCTGCCAGCTCGCGCCGTCCGCGCAGCAGCGCCACCGGCAGCGGCGGCTCCGCGCGACTCGCGATCACGACCTGAATGGTCGGCGGCAGGCGGCGCACGAGGAGCGACAGCAGCACGTGAATCGACGCCTCCTGGATCAGATGAAAGTCGTCGAGCACGAGGACAAGCTCGTCCTCGACCCCCGCGAGATCGCTGGCCAGGAGTGCGCTCAACTGGCTGAGTGGGGGGCTCTCGGTCTGCGTGGCAAGGGCCAGCGCCTCGCGTCCCGCATGCGGAACGACGGTGCCGAGCGCCGAGACAAGCACTCTGGTGAAGCTGACGAGGTCGCCGTCGAGCTCGTCGAGGCTGACCCAGACCCAGGGCCGCCGAGCTTCGTGGAGCCAACCGGCCAGCGCGATCGTCTTCCCGAAGCCGGCCGGCGCGCAGACCAGCATCAGCCGGCGCCCCCAGCCTTCAGTCAGCAGCTCGTGCACGCGAGGCCGTGGAACGAAATCCGGTGGGAGTGCTGGAGGGCGGAACTTTGTGCTCGGCACCCAGGAGGCTTGCCGAGGCTCGCTTCGTATCATCGTGGCTCCGGCTCAGTCCTCCGGTCGCTTGCCGGCGCGACGGCTGATGTTAGCTCTGGCACGGCCGTGACACAATGTGACATGTGATACCTGACGTGGTGACATCTGACATGGAGACAACGCATTGACCTGTGCTCCCGGGAGAGCAGTCTTGGTAGGTAGGGCCGCTGGCACCGGGTGACGAGTCCCGGCATGGTTGGAGCCACGCACGCTCGTACTCTGATTGCTGGTACTGCGTTGCAGGGGTCCCTACCCGCCGGCAGAGTCAGTCGGATGGAGCTGTCTTGCGATCCTCGGCGAGGAGGAAGCCCAGGTCGTAGGCGCGGAGCACAGCGTCTCCCCGTCCCTTCACCTGGAGCTTGCGGTAGATGTTGGTGGCGTGCCGCTTCACTGTCTCTTCGGGCATGCTCAATAGCCGGGCGATCTCTCTGGTGGTGAAGTGTCCGTCCATCAGCAGCAGCACGTCGAGCTCACGCCAGGTCAGTGCCTCGACGAGGCTCGGCGCGGCCCGCTCCCGGCTCGGCAGGCCGATCGCCGGCACAACGGACGCCGCGCGGCACGCCATGAGCACTCGGTGTCCCCCCTTCGGCAGGCCGCCGTGGCTCGCCAGCTCCTCGAGCAGCTCGGTCAATTGGGGCCCAAGATCGACGAACGTCCGAGTGTAGTGCCCCGGTCCGGCGATCTCCAGGGCCTGCGCGATCGACCTGGCGGCACTCTCGCCGCGCGACCGCTCGACCAGGGCGCGCAGCGCCAGCCCCTGCACGAGCGAGGCGGTCACGTGCCGCGCTTCAGCGGCCTCGATCGCGCGGTCCACCGCGGCCGACGCCTCGCCGAGGTCATCGGACGTGGCCCGAGCCACGAGGACGCGGGCGCGGGTGAGCAGCGTATCCTCGACGTCGAACCCCGTGGTGCCCTGGCGGGTGAACGTTCCCCCCGCCAGCCAGTGGGCGGCCCGGTCCGGGTCATCCGACGCGAGGGCCAGGCGCGCCATGAACGACCGCAGGCCCTCGACGAAGAACGCGTTTCCAGCCTCCTCGGCCTGCTCGAGCTCTGCGAGCACGAGGCGCTCAGCCACGCCACGCTCTCCCACGGCGATTCGTGCCCGAGCCAGGCCGAGTGTGGCATAGACCGAGCACATGCGGATCGCGTCCCGGCCGAGCGCCAGCACGGCTTCGAAATGCTCGCGCGCACCGTCGAGATCGTTCCATTCGTACGCCACGCACCCCTGGGCGAAGTGCCCCCAGCCGATCCCCAGCGGCTGCTGGTTCGCGGTGCCGAACGCCACCATCCGCCGGCCGGTCTGGACGGCGGCGTGCAACTGCCCCGACGCGAGCTCGACGTACAACTGGGCAATCAGAATTCGATGGATGTAGTCTGGATGCAGCGCCGCGCTTCGACCGAACTCGGCGCCGATCCAGGCGAGCGCGTCGCCGGTCCGACCCAGGCACTGCAACGTGATGGCGTACATTCCGATCGCGCCGCTGCGGTGGTCGTACTGATCGTTCGGGAGCAGGTCGAGTGCGCGCTCGAGTCGTGCGAGTGCTTCGCGATCGGCGCCGCCCATCTGGTGGAGCACCCACGCGAGCTGCATCTCGATCTGACCGCGAGCGATCGGGAGAAAGGCCGGGCTGATGCATGATGGCTCACTGGTGAGCATCGCGTCGATCCGACGCAACTGCGACTCGAGCTCCGCTACCTCGCCCTGGATGTTGAGCCTCGCGCAGCGGACCAACAAGAACGTCGGGCTCGAATCCACGACGTCAGCCGGGAGCCGACGGATCCACGACTCGAGCATCAATCCCGCGCCGATGCTCCGCTCGGTCATCAGGCAGGTCTCGACCAGGGACGTGACCCGGCCGACGTCGTTCGCGTCGATTGCCTGGGTCGCCGCCTCGTCCCACAACCGCTGGCCTGCGAACCAGTCGCTGGCCCGAGCCCGCAACGCCCGGACACGCTCCGGTCCCGCATCGCGCTCGAAGCGTCGACGCAGCATGTCGCGGAACAGGTGGTGGAAGCGGTACCAGCGGTGTTCGTCGTCGAGCGACGCCAGGAACAGTCCGGCGGCCATGCACGCGTCGAGCAGGCGCTGGCCGTCGCCGGGCTGCAGGCCGTCCACGACCGCCTCGCAGAGTGGAGCGCAGAAGTGGTCCAGGATCGAGGTCTGGGTCAGGAAGCGTTGCAGCTCCGGCCCCTGGCGTGACAGCACCTCTTCGAAAAGATACGCGTCCACGAGCTGCCGCTCGCGGGCCGTCCCCGGCATCGGACTCGTTTGCGAGAACCCGGAGGGCGGGCTGACGAGGGTCAGCAGGCGCAGCCCGACGGCCCAGCCCTCCGACCGATCGACGGCATCGGCGACGCGCCGGAGGTTGAGTGGCGCCTCACTCATCCCCCGGACGAACGCCATCGCCTCGGCGCGATCGAACCGCAAGTCGTCGGCGCGAACCTCCGCCAGGTCGCGCCGTCCGCGCAGCAGCGCCACCGGCAGCGGCGGCTCCTCACGACTCGCGATCACGAGCTGGATGGTCGGCAGCAGGCGGCGCACGAGGAGCGACAGCAGCACGTGAATCGACGCATCCCGGATCAGATGAAAGTCGTCGAGCACCAGGACCAGCTCGCCCTCAACCCTCGCGAGATTGTCGGCAAGGAGTGCGCTCAGCTGGCTGAGTGGAGGGCTCTCAGTCTGCGCGACAAGGGCCAGCGCCTCGCGTCCTGCATGCGGAACGACGGTGCCGAGCGCCGAGAAAAGCACCCTGGCGAAGCTGACCAGGTCGCTGTCGAGCTCGTCGAGGCTGACCCAGACCCAGGGCCGCCGAGCTTCGTGGAGCCAACCGGCCAGCGCAATCGTCTTCCCGAATCCGGCCGGCGCGCAGACCAGCATCAAGCGGCTCCCCCAGCCTTCCGCCAGGCGCTCGTGCACGCGTGGCCGTGGAACGAAATCCGGTGGGAGTGCTGGAGGGCGGAACTTTGTGCTCGGCACCCAGGAGGCTTGCCGAGGCTCGCTTCGTATCATCGTGGCTCCGGCTCAGTCCTCCGGTCGCTGCCGGCGCGACCGTTGAGACGACCTTCGTGTGTCGCCTTCCCGTTGCCATCGTACTGGGCATGGTGCCAATTGTCACGAGGCAAATGTTTGCGTCCTGGCGAGACGTTTGACGGCCGTTGTCGACAGAAAGCGACCCGTGTCCGGCCTCCGACCCACGACATATGTCAGGGGCTCAGTGCCGCCCGCGGAGGGGCTGCTACGACGTTCCTCCCTCCAGCTGCGCCAGGCCCGTGCGCAGCGCGTGCAGCGCCGCCTCGGTTCGGCTACTCAGGTGCAGCTTCGCCAGAATGTTGCTCACGTGCGAGCGCACCGTGCGTTCGCTGAGATGAAGCTCGGCGGCGATCGCCTTGTTCGAGAGGCCCTGGGCGACCAGCCCCAGAACGTCCGTCTCGCGCTCGGTAAGCGCCTCGGCGGCGGGTGGTGCAGATGGTTGCGTGAGCTCCTGAAGGACGCGGCGGGCGATGACCGGGTCGAGCGGTGATTTGCCCGCCGCGACGTCGCGGATGCCCTGGATCAGCTCAGCCGGCGCCGACTCCTTCAGCAGATAGCCGTACGCACCGGCCCGCAGCGCGGGGAAGAGGTGCTCGTCGTCGACAAAGCTGGTGAGCACCAGGATCCGGACGCCAGGAGCCGTCCGCATCAGCTCCTCGATGACCTGTACCCCCTCCTTGCCGGGCATGAGCAGGTCCAGCAGGAGCACGTCGGGCTGCAACGCGTGCGCCTGTGCTACTGCGCTCACCCCATCGGCAGCCTCGCCGATCACCTCGAGCGACGGCTCGCTGGTGAGTAGCGCCCGCAAGCCGTAGCGCACGACGGCATGGTCATCCGCGATCAGGACACGGATTGGTTCGTCCATGTGCTTCCAGCTCGGGCCACCGGCGCTGACTCTGACCCCGGCAGCGCGGACGGCTGCCAGTCTTCGGTCCGTATCTTCACCGCTACCTGCGTACCGCCACGGCGCCCCGGCCCGATCTCTACCGTCGCCCCGACACGCGCCGCCCGCTCCCGGATGCTGGCCAGCCCGAGCCCCCCGCCGTTCAGCGCGGTGTCGACGTCGAAGCCGCGCCCGTTGTCGACTACGACGAGCGTCGTGCTTGCACGCCGTTGGGTGACTCGGACGATGACCTCGGTGGCCTCGGCATGCTTGAGCGTGTTGTTCAGCGCCTCCTGGGTGATGTAGTACAGGACTTCTTCCACGGCACTTGGCAGCGTCAGTTCCCCCGTCACCACCAGACTGGCGGTGATGCCGGCCCGCCGCTCGACGGCGTCCAGACGGTGCTCGATCGCGCGGACCAGGCCGAGGTCGGCCAGGGGAGCTGGCCGAAGCTGCGACATGAGCAGCCGCATGTCCCGGAGGGTGTGCTGAGCCGCCTCGCCGAGACGCCCCAGGTATTCCTCCGCCTGGGCCTGCTGTCCAGCCGTCATGGCACGGCGCCCGGCCTCGGCCAGGAGCGTCAGGCTGTAGAGCGACTGGGTCACCGAATCGTGCAGGTCGTACGCGAGGCGCTCGCGTTCGGCGGCGGTCGAGACCTCGTTGCGCATCCTGGCCAGCCAGACCTGGCCGTCCACGCGGGCAAAGAGATCTGCCAGCGTGAACGGCTTGACCAGGTAATCATCCGCACCCGCACGCAGCCCTTCGGCGCGAGCCTCGTCGTTCGCCCAGGCGGACAGCAGGATCACCGAGATCGAGCGCAACTGTGGATCGGCTCGGACGGCTTTCAGCAGTCCGAGCCCGTCCAGGCGCGGCATCATGACGTCCGCCAGGATCAAGTCCGGCTTCCAGGCCCGGGCGATCTCCAGGGCAGCGATCCCATCGCCGGCCGTCTTCACCTGCCCGCGCCAGCTCAGCAGGCGCTCGACATAGGCCCGGAGATCCGCGTCGTCGTCTACCACCAGCAGACGCGGCAGCCTCCGAGCGTCATCTCCAGCCACATCGTCTGGCGCGGTGGCTGACGTGAGCGTGGACGAATCTTCGATGCCGACAGCGGCGGCGGACGTGGTTGCCTCACTGGGGAGCCAGCGCCGGACCTCTTCGGCGTACGAAGCGGCGGCCGAGACGTCGGGTGGGCCGGCGGCCGTGCGAATCTGATCGGCGGGCAGATGAGCAGTGCCGAGCGGGATCGACACCGCAAACGTGCTTCCCTCTCCCACGATGCTGGTGACACCCGCCGTGCCGCCGTGCAGCCGCGCCAGCTCCTGCACCAGCGACAGCCCGATACCGGTGCCCTCCTGGGTGCGTCCCGTCTGGCGCCGCACGCGGTAAAACCGCTCGAACAGGTGGGGAAGCTCATCGGGCGGGATGCCGATGCCGGTGTCGTGGACCGCCAGCACCGCGCGCTGGCTCAGAGCGCGAAGCGTCACGACGATCTCTCCCGTGTACGTGAACTTCAGGGCGTTTGAGAGCAGGTTGAGGACGATCTGCTCCCACTTGTCACGATCGACGTAGACCGGCTCCGGCAAAGGCACGCAGTGCACGACGAGTCGTAGCCCGGCCTGCTCGATCGCCGAGCGGAAGACACTCGCCAGGTCCGTGGTGAAGGCGCCCAGGTCGGTGGGTACGTAGACCGCCTCGACGCGACCGGCCTCCAGACGCGAGAGCTCCAGCAACGTGTTGACCAGTTTCAGGAGGCGCAGCCCGTTGCGGTGGGCGATCTCCAGCGGCTGGCGGACCTCCGGCGTGAGCCGTTCCCGCGGCTCGGACAGTAGCTCCTGGAGCGGCCCCAGCAGCAGCGTGAGCGGCGTCCGAAACTCGTGGTTCACGTTGTTGAAGAAGGCTGTCTTGGCATGGTCCAGCGCGGTCAGGCCCTCGAGGTCCCGTTGCTCGGTGGCATCCTGCAGGACCGCCATCCCGGTCGCCACGCCACCAGATGGCACCGGCAGTACGTGGGTCTGATAGGTCCGCCCTGCATGCAACAGGTCGAACGCGACGTGGTCGCCGGCGAGCGCGGCCTGATAGCGCGGGGTCAACGCGTCTGCCATCTCGGCGGGGAACGCCTCGGCCGGGGTCTTTCCCTCGATCGACGACTGGTTCAGGTGCATCTCCGGCAGCCCGCGTCCATCCGCGACGATGTGGCGAAGGTCAGCCCCGAAAAGCAGGACCACACCGTGCGGAAAGTTGCTCACCACTGCGCGGTACCGCTCCTCGCTCTGCTCCAGCCGCGCCTGCGCCGCCCGGCGCTCCTGCACCAGGGCCGCCAGGAAGAAGAGCGGCACGCCGATGACGAAGAGGAATATCTGAAGGTTCAGCACATTCTCGTCTGTGGAGGTGGACACGAGCGGCCCTTGACCACGAGCAACACTGGCGATGGCGAAGATCGTGATGAGTGAAAGCGACGCCGCGACGCCGCGCGGACCGAACCGCACGGCAGCCCAGAGGAGCAGCGGCATTGGAGCGTACAGCAGGGACCAGGCGAGGTGCTGACTCTCGATGCGACTGCCGTAGCCAAACGTTCCGACCACGAGCAATGCCAGGAAGATCGCGGCAGCCTCAGCCACCCGCCATCGCGACGCAAACGGTCGCCCGGGACGCCGGCTTCCCACCCAGAGCAAGATGGTCGGTGCGAGCAGCAGGGTCGCGAGGACGTCGCTGAGAAACCAGGCGAGCCAGGTCGGCCAGTACGGGCGACCAGTCAGGAGGAGCGATGCTGCTCCCAGCGTAGCGCCGATCACCGCGGCAACGGTGACACAGACGGCGTAGATGGTGAACTGCCACAGGGTATCGAACCGTGGAGGCACCTGGATGCAGCGACGCACCAGGATCGCGCCGAGGAGGGCCTCGACGACGTTCGCCAGGTGGCCGGTAAGGGTCGCCGCCGGCGAGTATCCCATCCATAGGAACACCGCCACCTGAAAGGCGTACGCCAGTACCAGGAAGAACCACCAGGTGCGCGGTGGTGTGAGCAGCAATACCGCGAGGACGATGGCCGCTGGCGGGTGCAGCGGCTCGGGCAGGTTCAGAGAGACCGGAGCCGGAACCAGTTGGGCGCCGAACAGGTAGGCGGCGGAGGCCAGGAGGCCGACGAGGAGCCAGAAAGCGGGCCACAGGATGTCCGGCAGCTCGGTCGAACGGCGCAGCTTGATACCGTCAGGGAGGCTGAGGCGCAGCGCCCGCGTGAAGGGCTGCGTGACCCGGACGCGCTCACCCCAGGAACTGGCCATCAGCCATCGCCTCGACAGAGGGCTCGGCGCTCCAGCCAGAATCGCCAGCTGCCCGGGTGTTCTGTTCTAGACTCCGTGTCACGGTCTTGCGTAGCGTGCGGTGCCGAGCTCGCCACATCCTCAGAGCAGCTGGACACCTATGTGTAATAATACACATTCCATCCCGGGATTGGGTGACGCACGGGACGCCACATCGCCATCCTGGTCACGATCGATCGTGGCCACGATGGCGAGGTTGTAACAAGACGCTTCAATTTCCTGAAGCAAGGAGTCTTGCAGGTACTTTCAGACGATACCGGTTGGCACGACGCAGATACTCCTGCTCATTCCCCTCGATCATCAGCTTGTGCGCGAGGATAACGTCGCTCGGCGGCAGCCAATCGACAGGTGCGACGCACAGGGACTCGACCAGCAAGCCGCCTTCCTGAATAGCCACTCGCCCCGGCCCCCTCGGCACACAGTAGATCCGCGTCGGCTGCGAGGGGCTGCGGACCTCCAGGTAGCCGCGCTCGCCGAGGCCGGCGTACTCCTCGGGGGTCAGCACGTCTCTGAGCAGCGCCTCAGCGCGGTCCTGCGCCACGCGCTGCGCGAGCTCCAGTTTGCCGTTGCGTCGTCTCCAGCTCAGTGCCACACAGAGCGTCAGCACGAGCCCAAAGAGCAAGAGGACAGGGACGGCTGACACGCCAGCAGGACTGTCCATCGACTCAGCCTCCGGCGACGCGTGGCACGATCACGACGTGCTCAGCCCGCGGATCGAAGCTATCGAGACGCTCCGCCGCTCGCCCCGGCCACACCCTGAACGCGGTCGCGCCTCTGGCGCGCTGCTGGGCGAAGATCCGCTCCGCTTCCTGAACGGCGGCCATCGCATCGACATCTCCTTGTTCGACGCGGGCGACGTCCCACTCGTATTTGGTGTCGCCTTGATTGGACAAGATCCGCAGTACGGCCATCAGAACACACCCCTTTCTCTCGACGGTTTCTCGGTTGCGACCGAGGCGTATACCCCGTGGCATCCCGCTCCTCTCAGCGCATCTGATAGGTCCCGTAGCGCGTCAGTTGCTCGCGATGTACGTACGTCTCGAAATAGCCCCGCAGATCGATCACCAGGCCGAACAGCACTATCATCCAACCCCAGAAGGTCGTGGGGCCGAGTGCCGCGACAACCAGGACGTACATCAACGTCGTAGACGGTAGGAACAGCAGGCCGAGCAGCGGCCAAAGCCATGAGTCGTCGAACGCCGTCTGCACGAGCGGCGTGAACAGCCAGAGGATGAGCAGGGCAGCGCGCGGTGAGAGCACCACGAGCAGTGCGAACAGGCATCCGCATCCCATCGCCGAGCCTCCAGCCGAAGATCACGCTCTGCCCCTGGGCTCGGCGACGCGGTCTGGCCATCATGGTGCCGTTGTGGGTAGGTCAATGGGGACGTCCGCGAGCGCGCGTCGTACGTCGTACCTGGACAGGTAGAGGAGGACGCCGCCGTCGACGAACAGGCCCACAAGGCCGGAGGGAGTGATCGCACCCCGAACGACCCCGAACAGGTGGGTCACGATATTCAGCGAGCCGCAGATCAAGGCGAGCCGCCGGCCCCAGGGCTTGAGCGTCCAGAGGCCGGTCGCGGCGAAGAGCTTGAACAGCGAGACGCCCGCTCCGATCAGTCCGATCCAGAACACCGGGTTTCCGCGGAAGGCCAGGTTGAGCGTCAGGTCCGACGACCGGTCCTCGGCATCCTCGTCCTCCGCCGTCAGCCGGCCGCTCATCGCCAGCGCGATGCACGAGATCACGAGGCTGAGAGCTCCGCTGAGGAAGTTCGCGATCGCCAGAATGGTGACGCCGGTTGGTCGCTGCATCGGTTCACTCAGCCGCGCCGCGACGCTTGCCCGGACCGCCGGTGCTTTGGCGCGTGCGCAGGTTGACGGTCCCGCGTTGCCCGTGCGCCGGCGATCCACGAGACGCCGACGATGATCAGCTCGATCGCAATGAAGAGCCCGATCGCCACGAGGCCGCTCAACGGCCATTTCGCAAAGATCAGGATGCCGAGGATCAGGTTGACGACCCCGTGCAGGACTGCCCAGCCCGAGCGCGCTCGACGGTCGAACAGCGCGATGACGATTCTCGCCACGCCGCTGAGGAGGAGGAACGTGCCGAGGAGGGTGGTGATGGAGGCCAGCGCCCGGACCGGATCGGCGAGGAGTCCAATACCCGTGAACAGCAGCATGGCGGTGAGGATGACCATCAGCAGCGCCTCCGCCACGCTGTCGGAGCGGAAGACGCCGATCAGCGCAACGCCGCCGCCGATCACGAGCGCCAGCCCCAGCAGCACGGCCGAAACGATCCCGGCGAGGGGCGCGGAAGCCAGGGCGAGGACGCCCAGCACCACCATGGCGATGCCCAGCCCGAGGCGCCATCCACGCCGCTCCGGCATCGCAGCGGCCATCCAGCTGGCAGCCTTCACCCTCGCACTCCTTCCCTACGTTCCGGCGCCCGGCCTGCCACGGGCGCGGCGGCTATCTCAGGGCCCGCTTCAGCTCGTCCTCGAGCTCGCTCGACAGGTTGGTCTGGTAGAGGTTGCCCTTGTACGGTTCGATCGCCCTCAGGACGGCCTCGTGGTTCGAGCCGCGGCCCGTGATGAAGAGTGCCGAGGTGCCCGGCTGAAGCTCCTCCCCCACGTCCTTGACGAACTTCCCGTCAACGCCCCGTTCGAGCAGCTTGCCGACGAGCGCGCCGCCGCCGGCGCCGATCACGATCCCAGCGACCGGGAACATGAAGGTCAAGAGCAGGCCCAGTGAGCCCCCTACCACGGCACCAGTCTCGACCGAGCCCGACACCTCGTTGTCTACCCGGAGCTTGCCCGATTGGTCCTTGACGAGCACGGCCGTGTCCTCGATGGACATCTGCCCGTCCTTCTCGAGGCTCCGGAGAGAGCGCATGACGCTGCCGGCATCCGTCTCGTTGTCGAACGTCATCACGACCAGATTTACGTCAGCCATACCGGCCACCCCTTGATCGTCGTCCGCTGCCGCGAGTTGGTTTGTGAGCAGGGTTTCCAACGCTGCCCCTGCTGCTGACCTAGTCTGGCGTGCGCACGATGGCCCGCGAGATGACAGGTGACACAGTCGGGCCAGTGACAACCGATACGGCTTCGTGACGCCGTCCGTGGGCACGTCGGCCCGCGACGATGGCGGGTCAACCTCAACGCCGAGACTGGCGCCGGGCCGCTTGCCGCCGCGGCTACGACTCGGGATGCTCCCTCAGGCCGGAGTCGTCCCGTCGACCGTGGCGCCGGTCGGAACCTGCCCGACCGTGTCGCCGGTCCCAACCGGCTCCGCCGCGTCGACGGTCTCCTCGCCGCCTTCCGTCATAACCGCGGCGAGCCAGCGCGTCCGCTCGAAGCTGTCGAGGACGACCAGCAGGAGGATGGTCATGAACACTGACAGCAGTGCCCCGCTGGCGCCGAGCAGCCCGGTCCAGACGAAGAACGAGACGAGGACGACCGTCGGCGCTATGCTCAGGCTCGTGCCGACCAGGCGCGGCATCACGACGTTTTCGAGCATGAGGTTGATCACCGTGATGCCGACGACGACCAGCAGCGCCCGGCCGAGGCCGAACTCCACCAGCGCCAGCAGAACCGGCGGCACGCTGGCCAGGAAGATCCCGATGTACGGGATGAAGCTGAAGAAGAAGAGCAGTGTGCCCCAGAGCAGCGCGTAGTCGATTCCGAGCAGCCAGAGGGCAGCCCCGACGCCGACGCCCGTGAGGAGGTTGACGTATGCGCGGATACCGAAGTAATGGACGACCTTTGGTCCGACCTGGCTCAGCCGAACGGCGAGCGGGTGATCCTCGCCGAGACCAGCCCGCATCCGCGCCATCATGCCCGGGCCGTCGACGAGCAGGAACAGCACCAGCAGCAGCATGTAGAAGAGGTCGAAGACGACCCCGACGAGCGCGCGGAGGAGCGCGACGAACCCGCCGACGAGCATGCCCGGATCCACGACATCGGTCAGCGCGCGGCTCGGCAACGGCACCCCCATGGCATCGATCGTCGCGCGAAACCCCGCCAGCCGTTCGGCGAGCTGCGCCTGATACGTCGATGCGTTGGCCACCATCTGCGTGACCGAGACACCCACCAGTATGGCCAGGGCGGCAATGACTCCGAGTAGCAACAGCGCGACGACGAGCAGTGAGAGCGCGACAGAGACGCGATGCCGCAGGAGCCAGGTGTAGAGCGGCCGGACCAGAATGGCGAAGAAGGTCGCCATCATGATCCAGGTGACGAGCTCCGCGCCGACCACCAGGCCGGCGATGACGACGGCCGCGACGACGATGCTGAGCGCCGCGCCGAGCCCATCAGGTCGTAGGTTCATGGCCCCTCCGTCCCTCTGGCTTCGGCAGCATGACCGGCGTGCAAGCCGCCCCATGGTAGGCGTCCTCGGCGTCAGCGACGGATGCCATCTATCACCACAGGTCGTGTGCCGTTCAGGCCGAGTGAGACGATTCGCCGACCGATGCCAGTCGGCACGGTCAGGATGATGTCAGGCGACATCTCTGGTGCCGCCGGCTCGCGTGCACGCTTTCACGATGATGGTCGCTACGCGAGCTCCTCACCGGCCCCATGGCCCCGTTGCCAGCGCCATCAAGTGGGCCTTTAAGCGGTACGTAGGGGCAGAGCAAGCGCTCGGCGACGTGATCCGCGAGGCCCGGGCCGAAGCTCGCGGCAGGACACCGGACACGTTGCCTGCCGCCCCCGCGGACTCCGTGGCGGACGTCGGTATGCGCGTCCGCTGGATCTCGTCAGGGGCTGCCGAGCAGCGCACGGTTGACGATCTGGGCGCCCTGCTCGATCGGGACGACGGGTTCGTCTGGGTCGACATTCCCGCCGTCGACCAGGCGGCCGAACGGGTGCTCGCTGAGCTGTTCGGGTTCCACCCGCTCGCCGTGCGCGACTGTCTCGAGCCCGGCCACGTGCCGAAGGTCCACGCGTACCCCGATCACCTCTTCATCACGCTCCAGGCTTCCGAGCAGGAGCCGAACGGCCAGATCAGGTACCGAGAGCTCAACCAGTTCATCGGGTCGCGCTATCTCGTGACCGTACACGAGCAGGTCCGAGCGCTGGCGCTCGAGGTCGGGGAACTGGAGACGAGTGCCGTGCTCGGCCGCATCGAGGCAGGTCGTACTCACCCGTGCAGGCCGGCCGAGTTGTCGTACGCGATCGTCACCCGGCTCGCCGCTCGCATGGAGGCGCTGGTATCGCAGCTTGCGCGCTCGGTGGCGGCGCTCAACCAGTCACTCATGGGGCGCCGTGGAGGCGTATCAGAGGCGGTCATCGACGAGATGTTCGAGCTTCGCGACGCGCTCCTTGCAGTCGAGACGATCGCTGCCCAGAATCACGCGATCTGCGCGCGTATGGCAACGCTGACCGCCCGGGGCGGGCCGCCCGGACCGCATCCACTCCTGAACGACGTCCTCGATCAGTTCGAGCGGATTCGAGACCTGTGTCAGGGGCGGCGCGAGCAGCTTCAAGGCATGCTGGACTTCTCTCGGACCCGGGCGACGACGAAGATGGACCGGGCCATGACGCGGCTCACCCTGCTCAGCGCGGTCGCGCTGCCGGTCAGCGTCGTCGCCGACCTGTACGGGATGAACGTGCTCGTCCTCCACCAGATGCAGGTCGTCGTCCTCGCGATGGCTCTCGGAGCGATGGCGATCTTGACAGTGGGACTGTTCCGCCTGGCGAGGATGTAAGGGAGATGTAAGGGAGTCACCGATCGAGGCCGGCAGATGCTCGAGCGGACCAGCCGCCTGGCCGGTCCGCTCGAGCCGCCCGCCGTCGGCGAACCGGCTAGGCGAGCAGTTTGGCTTTCGCGGCGGCGTACTCGTCGTCGGTGAGCGCGCCGGCCTCTTTCAACTGCGCGAGCTGCTGGAGCTGCGCCATGAGGTTCGGGCCGCCGGCCGCCGGTGCAGGAGCTGCCGGTGGGGGGGCGGCCTGCGCTTGCTGCGCCATCATCGCCATCTGCGCCTGCTGGGCCTGCATCGCCGCCATCTGGGCCTGCATCGCCTCGATGTCGGCCTGGGACTGGACGGCGGCGTACTGGGCGTCTGCCGCCTGCTGCTGCTCCATGTCCTTCCGGTTCGCCCGTCTGTCCATGCCGTGGTGGACGGCCGCGGCCGTCCCGCCCATCACCGCGGCGGTCGCCATGGTGCCCACGAGGCCCGGTCCGCGCCGCCCTACCATCCCTCGTCGTCCGATCATCTACACCTCCTCCGGGGCCGATAGCGGGTGGTCCAGGCTAGGCGAGCAGCTTGGCCTTGGCAGCGGCGTACTCGTCGTCGGTGAGCGCGCCGGCGTCCTTCAACTGCGCGAGCTGCTGGAGCTGCGACATGAGGTCGGGGCCGCCGGCCGCCGGCGCCGCCGGTGCGGGGGCCGCCTGCGCCTGCTGCGCCATCATCGCCATCTGCGCCTGCTGAGCCTGCATCGCCGCCATCTGGGCCTGCATCGCCTCAATGTCGGCCTGGGACTGCACGGCGGCGTACTCGGCCTCAGCCTCCTGCTGTTTCGCCTGGTCCTTCCCGGTCATCCGTCGGTCGATGGCGTGTGATGCGGCGGCGGCCGTGCCGCCGACCACCGCCGCCGTCGCCATGGTGCCCACGATACCCCGCCCGGGTCGCCCAATCCCACCTCGTCGCCTCATCATCTGCGTCTTCTCCAATTCGCCAGCGGTACACGGGCTCGCGGATCGCTACGCCGCCGGCGTCGCCACGAGCTCGTCGATGACCGCCTTCGGGATGCGCTCGTTCAGCACCACCTGGCCGTTCGCGTTCAGTAATGCGTCCCGGAACCGGGTCGCCCAGGCGTTCTCGAACAGCATGATGGCGCCAGAGGAGTCGTTCTCCAGCCCTTGTGAGAACCACTTCGCGTCGTCGGCGGTGAGCATCCCGGTGATGTCCGACACCACCGGGTCGAAGCGGCTGAAGTCGTCGTCGTCGAGGTCGTTGATCTCCAGCACCGTTACCTCGCCATCCTGGTCCTTGTGGACGAACAGGATGTCGACCACGCGGATGAGGCCGCCTTCGACCAGGTCCTTGAGGGCCGGGGCGATCTCGCCCTTGAACTGATTGCCCGGGAACTTGACGACGAGCAGCTCGATTGGGCCCAGTGACATGCTGTGCCTCCTCCCGATCTTGTCAACACCCACGCCAGCGGTGGGACCGCGACCGATCCACCGCTGGCAGTCTGCGTCAATTGAGGCCGTCGCGCGGATGACGGCTGGTACCACGTGCGCGGTGCCGTTCAGCACCCCACGGATGCTTATGGCGCGCGTCTGTTTCACTCCAACTGGCTGAGGGCGAACGCCACACAGAAGCCGAGCGTCGTCCACAGGCCAACAGCCCTTCCGCCGTGCTCGAACGCCTCCGGCATCATCGTGTCGGCGAGCATCGTCAAGAGCGCTCCGGCCGCGAACGCCTGAATGAACGCGATCGTGCCCGGGTCGGCGGTGTCCAGCAGCCCATAGCCCAGGCCGGACGCGAGCGCGCTCACGACGGCCACCGTCGTCCAGAGCAACAGGATCCGTCCGCGCCGCCAGCCGGCCGCCTGGAGGCCGGTCGTACCGGCGATCGCCTCCGGCAAGTTCGAGATGAAGATGGCGGCCAGCATGGCGACGCTGACGCTCCCGCTGAGCAGCGACACGCCCAGGACGATCGATTCCGGAACGCCGTCCAGGACGGTCCCGAGCACGATCGGGAGGGTGTTCCCTTCGGCCTGCTTGCCGCTCGAAGCCTTGCGGCTGGAGCCGCCGAGTCGGTCGATCAGCAGATCGCCGACGAAGAAGGTGATCGAGCCGGCGAACAACCCGAGCGCCAACGGATGGCCGGTCCCCTTCCCGACAGCCTCCTCGACCAGCTCGTAGGCGATGGCGCTGATCAGCACGCCGCTGCCGAACGCCATGATGTAGCCAAGCGTGCGACGGCCGATCGTCAGGTTGAGCGCCAGCAAGCCGCCGACAATGAGCGACGCCCCGGCGATGAATCCCCACGCGAGCGCAGCAAACACGTGGCCCCGCCGTCTCCTACCGTGTCGTGATTGTCAGCTCGCCGCTTCGGCGCGTTGACGCCACGTCCACGGTGGCTGTGTCGCCGAACTATACGGCTCGCTACGGCGGCCAGCCTGTGTCCGATGACACTGTCGCAAGAGTGCCAGGTGACATCGAGACGCGCGACGTTCCGGTCCTAGACTCAATCCCAGATTGAACTCACATGTCCCCAGCAGCGAAGGCGACCTTCATGGGGGTGCTGGGAGGAACCCACGATGGCAGAGGCAGTGACGCCTGCGGCCGACGCGACGACCGCGTCCGAAGGCGGTGAGCCGTCCGCGCAAGGGCCGAGCGCTGAATCCAAGCGCTCGTTCACGTTTCCGTCAGCCTACACCATCCTCTTCCTCCTCCTGATCGTCGTCACGATCCTGACCTGGATCATCCCGGCCGGGCAGTACGACTACACCTCGGACGGCTCGCCGATTCCGGGGACATATCACGCCGTGCCCCAGAACCCGCAGCGCCTCGTGCAGGGCGCGTTTCTCGGGCCGATCGACGGCATGTACGGCCTCAAGGACAGTACCGGCAACGTCAGCGCGAACAACTCCGGTAGCCTGTACGGCGCTATCAACGTCGCGCTGTTCGTCCTGATCATCGGCGGGTTCCTCGGACTGACGATGAAGACCGGCGCAATCGACGCCGGGATCGGCGCGGCGGTCAACAAGCTCGGCACTCGCGGGAGCTGGCTGATCCCAATCCTGATGGTGGTCTTTGCCCTCGGCGGCACCTCATACGGGATGGCCGAGGAATCACTCGCCTTCTACATGCTGGTCATCGCGGCCATCATCTCGCTGCGCTTCGACGCCCTCACCGGTGTGGCGGTGATCATGCTGGGCGCCGGCATCGGCGTGATCGGCTCGACGGTCAACCCGTTCGCCACCGGTATCGCGTCCGGCTTCGCCGGCATCCCGCTCACCGAGGGCATCGTCTACCGCCTGGTCATTCTGGTCCTCGGACTTGCGATCGGCATCTTCTTCGTCATGCGCTACGCGAAGCGCGTCCAGCAAGACGCCACGCGCTCGCTCGTCTACGAGCAGAAGGCGGAGAACGAGCAGTTCTTCACGGCCGGCGGCGGGACGCAGGAGACGCCGGAGCTGACCGGCCAGCGCAAGGCCATCCTGGGGCTGTTTGGTCTGGCCTTCGTGGTGATGATCTACAGCGTCATCCCCTGGAAGGACCTCGGGATTCCCCTGCCGACGCTCGGCTGGTGGTTCCGCGAGCTAACTGCCCTCTTCCTGCTGTTCGCCATCGTGATCGGCTTTGTAGGCCGCATGGGCGAGCAAGAGCTGACCGGCGGGTTCGTGGACGGAGCGCGCGACCTGCTGGGCGTCGCGCTCGTGGTCGGTCTGGCGCGCGGTATCTCGGTGATCATGAACAACGGGCTGATCACGGATACGGTCCTCGACTGGGCCTCGCATCTGGTCGCGGGGCTGCCGCCGGTGCCGTTCATCATCACCGTCTGGCTGATCTACCTGCCGCTCTCGTTCCTCATCCCCTCGTCGTCCGGGTTGGCGACGGTGTCCATGCCCGTCATGGCGCCGCTGGCCGACTTCGCCGGCGTCCCCAAGCACCTGATCGTCACCGCCTACCAGTCGGCGAACGGACTCGTCAACCTGTTCACGCCCACGTTCGCAGTGGTCGCGGGCGGCCTGGCCATCGGCCGGGTGAAGTTCAACGTCTGGTGGCGGTTCGTCCTGCCGCTGCTGCTGATGCTCGCGGTCTTGACCGTGGTCGTCCTCTCCATCGGGGCGGCGATCGGGCGGTAAGGGGCGTGGCGCTCAGCGATGAGTGGTTCGGGACACGAGTGCGCAGCGATCGACGCTGAGCGTCCCCGTCAACCACGGAGGACGAGCGGAACAACGGAGGAACGACCATGGCAGTGGCGACGAAGCAGTACGGTGTCTACTCGGAGGTCGGTCGGCTGCGCAAGGTCATGGTCTGCCGGCCGGGGCTGGCCCACATGCGGCTTACGCCTGACAACTGCCACGACCTGCTCTTCGACGACGTCATCTGGGTTCACGAGGCCCAGGCGGAGCATTACAGCTTCTGCCAGATGATGCGCGAGCGAGGCGTCGAGGTGCTGGAGATGCACGACCTCCTGGCGACGACGCTGGAGGACAAGCAGGCCCGCGCCTGGGTGCTCGACCGCAAGATCAATCCGAATACGGTGGCGCTGCCGGGCCTGGATGAGCTGCGCGCCTGGCTGGACGAGATGCCGGCGGCCGAGCTCGCCGAGCGCCTCATCGGCGGCATCGCCAACAGCGAGATCCCGGTCGGTCCCTACCAGACCCTCCGGCAGCACCTCGACCCGATCCGCTTCGTCGTGCCGCCGCTGCCGAACACGCTGTTCACCCGCGACACCACCTGTTGGATCTACGGCGGCGTCAGCCTCAACCCGATGTACTGGCCGGCCCGTCGCCAGGAGACCCTCCTGACGACGGCGATCTACAAGTTCCACCCCTCGTTCAAGGACGCCGAGTTCGAGTTCTGGTTCGGCGATCCGGACGTGGACCACGGGGCGGCGACCGTCGAGGGCGGCGACGTGATGCCGATCGGCAATGGCGTCGTCCTGATCGGCATGGGCGAGCGGACCTCGATTCAGGCCGTGGGACAGATCGCTCGGTCGCTGTTCGACAAGGGTGCGGCGGAGCGCGTCGTCGGCTGCGCGTTCCCCAAGACTCGCGCGGCGATGCACCTGGACACCGTCTTCACCCTGTGCGACCGCGACCTTGTCAACGTCTACGCCGACGGGGTCGAGCAGATCCGGCCGTTCAGCCTCCGTCCGGGCGAGCGGCCCGGCACCCTGGACATCCGGATGGAGGAGAAGTCCTTCCTGGAGGTCGTCCGGGAGGCGCTCAAGCTCAAGAAACTGCGCGTCGTCACCACCGGCGGAGACCCCTTCGAGCAGGAGCGCGAGCAGTGGGACGACGGCAACAACGTCGTGGCGCTGGAGCCGGGCGTGGTGGTCGCCTACAACCGCAACGTCCGCACGAACACCCAGCTCCGCAAGGAGGGCGTCGAGGTCATCACGATCTCCGGCTCGGAGCTGGGGCGGGGGCGAGGTGGCGGCCACTGCATGACCTGTCCGATCCAGCGTGACCCCGTGGACTCCTGACGGCCGGTGTCACGGCGCGGCGGCGACACCGGCCAGCCCCGTATCGCGGCGCAACCGGGTCCGACCAGTGCCAAGAAAGGAGCGCACATCGTGCCCCTCAACCTGCACCATCGCGACTTCGCCAACCTGCTCGACTTCACGCCGTTGGAGATCAAGCACCTGCTCCAGCTCGCGCGCGACCTGAAGGCCGCCAAGTACGGCGGCTACGAACGCCCGCAGCTCACCGGCAAGAACATCGCCCTTATCTTCGAGAAGACCTCGACGCGCACCCGCTGCGCCTTCGAGATCGCCGCTCACGATCAGGGCGCCCACGTCACGTACCTGGGCCCGCACGAGTCGCAGATCGGCCACAAGGAGTCGATGCGGGACACGGCCCGGGTGCTGACCCGCTTCTACGACGCGATCGAGTATCGCGGCGCGGGCCAGTCGATCGTCGACGAGCTCGTCAAGTTCGCCGACGTCCCGATCTACAACGGCCTGACCAACGAGTTCCACCCGACCCAGTTTCTGGCTGATGCGCTGACGATGATGGAGCACGCCGACAAGCCGATGAGCCAGATCGCCTACTGCTACATCGGCGACTGCCGCTTCAACACCGCCGACACGCTGATGATCGGCGGCTGCCAGCTTGGCATGGATGTACGCCTGTGCGCGCCACGGTCGCTGTGGCCGGATCCCGCGCTGGTGGACAAGGCCCGTGGGATCGCCGCCGAGACCGGCGCGCGCCTCACGCTGACCGACGACAAGGCCGAGGCCGTCAAGGGCGTCGACTACATCCACGCCGACGTCTGGGTGTCGATGGGCGAGCCGGACTCGGTCTGGGCCGAGCGCATCGATCAGTTGATGCCGTACCAGGTGAACCGCGAGCTGCTGAAACTGAGCGGCAACCCCGCGGTGAAGTTCATGCACTGCTTGCCGGCCTTCCACAGCCGTGAGACCGAGGTCGGCGAGGAGGTTTTCGAAAAGTTCGGCATCGCGGCCATGGAAGTGACCGACGAGGTCTTCGAGTCGAAGGCGTCGATCGTGTTCGATCAGGCCGAGAACCGGATGCACACCATCAAGGCCATCCTCGTGGCGACGCTGACCTGAGGCACGCGTAGCGGCGCACGGCCGGCGCCAGGGTCGATCTCTGGCGCCGGTGCCCCGGTCCCAGGGTGCGTGGCGAGGAAAAGGAGGGGAGCCATGCTTGTCGTGGTGGCACTCGGCGGCAACGCGCTGCTGAAACGAGGCGAGCCGATGACCGCCGAGGTCCAGCGACAGAACGTCCGTGTCGCGGCCAGGGCGCTCGCGCCGGTCGCGAAGCAGCACCGGCTGGTGCTGTCGCACGGCAATGGACCGCAGGTCGGGCTGCTGGCGCTCCAGGGGGCCGCGTACAACGCCGTTGATCCGTATCCCCTGGACGTGCTCGGTGCCGAGACCGAGGGCATGGTCGGGTACATGATCGAGCAGGAGCTCGGTAACCTGCTGCCTTTCGAGGTGCCGTTCGCCACGATCCTGACCATGGTCGAGGTCGATCCGGCCGACCCGGCGTTCAAGGATCCCACCAAGTTCATCGGTCCGGTCTACGAGCGGGCCGACGCGGACCAGCTCGCCGCCGAGAAAGGGTGGAGCTTCAAGCAGGACGGCGCAAAGTGGCGCCGGGTCGTGCCGTCGCCCCAGCCGCGCCGCATCTTCGAGATCCGGCCTATCAGGTGGCTGCTGGAGCAGGGCACGATCGTGATCTGCGCCGGCGGCGGCGGCATCCCGACGATGTACACGCCGAATGGCGACCGGACGCTGGTCGGCGCGGAGGTGGTCGTCGACAAGGACCGGGCCAGCGGGCTTCTCGCGAGCCAGCTCGCCGCCGATCTGTACGTCATGGCGACCGACGTCGACGGCGTCTACCTGGACTGGGGTAAGCCGACGCAGCGGCTCGTGCGGCGGACGACGCCGGCCGAGATGGCGCGCCACCCGTTCGCGGCCGGCAGCATGGGGCCGAAAGTCGAGGCCGCCTGCGAGTTCGTCGCCAGCTCCGGCCAGCGCGCGGCGATCGGCTCGCTTGCCGACATCGAGCGCATCGTGGCCGGCGAGGCCGGCACCATCGTCGAACCTGACGCGGCCTGACCAGCCCTCGAACGCGGTCTCATCTCGTTCGGGAGGCGAGCGACGGATGGCAGCGACAGATGTAGCACCCGAGTCGTCGGAGGGCCAGGCCCGGCTGGGCCTCTGGGCCTGCATGGCGCTCGTCGTCGGGAACGTGATCGGCGTCGGCATCTTCACGCTGCCGGCCTCGCTGGCGGCGTTCGGCGGCCTGGCCCTCGCCGGCTGGCTGCTCACGGCGGCCGGCGCGCTCGTCCTGGCGCTGGTCTTCGCGCGGCTGTCCCAGCTCGTCCCCGAGGCGGGCGGTCCGTACGCTTACACCCGCGCCGGGTACGGGGATTTCACGGGGTTCCTCATCGCCTGGGGCTACTGGATCGGCCTCTGGGCGAGTGTCGCCGCCCTGGCCGTCGGCCTGATGAACTACCTGACGGCCGGCGCCCGTGCCGCCGGCGTGGACGCGGCCCTGACCGGGGCCATCGCCATCGTTGGACTGTGGCTGATGACCTGGTTCAACCTGCGCGGCGTCAAGGGAGCAGGCCACTTCCAGACGATCACGACGGTGCTGAAGCTGATCCCGCTCGTCGCCATCGGCACCGTCGGCCTCTTCGCTGCAAACTGGAGCAACTTTGCGCCGATCGTGCCGCCCGAGTATCCGTCGACCTTCTCCGCTGTGGCTGCCGCGGCGGCGCTGACCATGTACTCATTCCTCGGCATCGAGTCGGCGACCGTGATGGCCGGCAACGTCGATCAGCCGAGCCGGACCATCCCCCGCGCCACCGTGATCGGGACGCTGGTGACGGCGATCGTCTACATCTTCAGCACCATCGGCGTGATGGGCGCCCTCCCGCCCGACGTCCTCGGCGCGTCGGCCGCGCCCTACTCCGACGCAGCGGCGATGATCTGGGGCCCGTGGGCCGCGTTCATCGTGACCATCGGCGTGGTGATCGCCGGCGTCGGCGCCTTGAACGGCTTCATCATGCTGCAGGGCCAGGTACCGATGGCGGCGGCGCAGGATCGACTCTTTCCGGCCCGCTTCGCCCGACTCTCGCGCACCGGCGTGCCGGCGTTCGGTTGCGTGGTCTCCAGTCTGCTGGCGACCGTGGTGCTGGTGGTGTACTACGCCGGGCTGTCGAGTGGGTCGAAAGGACTCGTCGACGCGTACAACAGCATCATCCTGCTCGCGACGTTCACGACGCTCGTGCCGTACGCGTTCTGCGCAATGGCTGAGCTGCTCCTCTACGTTCAGGATTCACCGCGGTTCAGCAGCCGACGCCTACGCGGCGCTGGCCCGGTTGCAGTGCTGGCCTTCGCCTTCGCGTTCCTCACCATCGTGGGCTCCGGAGGCCAGACGGCGCTCTACGGGTTCGCGTCGCTGTTGCTCGGTGTCCCGGTCTACGTCTGGATGCGCAGTGCCGAGGCGCCCGCTCCAGCCGAGACGGCGGCTGAACCGATACCCGCGGTCAGCGCGTGAGCGAACGCCACGACGCCCGGCTCGCGTCCGATCCCTCGGCAGCCCACGCGTCGAACGGGTCGGCCGCGAGGTTTCTGATGACACCACAGCAGCGATGCCACTCGTCATCTCTGGGTCGGTCGGAGCCGACCTAGACTGACCTACGAGGTGAAGGCGCGTCGGACCACGATCTCGGCAGCGCCATGTCCTCGTTGCGCAGGTCACGCAGAAGCTTGACCGTCGTGCTCGGGCCGGTCGTCGACGCGATCCCTGGTCGATCCTGGAGGCTCGGCGGCGTTGACGGTCAACGCATCGTTCGCAGGTTTCTGGAGAGACGTCGTGACGGTAGGCATCTCGGCGGAGCGGGCTCGGCACCTCGGTACGATCGTCTGGTATGGATCGATTGCCGCACTGATTACGAGCGTGGCTGCCATCTTCGGGCTCCGGTGGATCAGCCGCGCGAAGGCCCACGGCCTCGAGTCCCGGCCCGATCCGTCGACGGATTACGCCACGGCGCTGAAGCGCCTCGACCAGCTCAAAGCGCTGGACGACGACACCGTCAATCCTGTTTGTCTTTCGCGAGGCCTCTTGCACGGAGGGAAGACCCGGCGGGCGGTGGTCCTGATTCACGGGCTGACGAACTGCCCGCAGCAGTGGGCGCCGTTCGCCGACCTGCTTCATGCGCGCGGCATCAACGTGCTCCTACCGCGGATGCCGCATCATGGCCTCGCCGATCGGCTGACCACCGACCTGGGCAATCTCCGGGCCGAGGAGCTTCGGGATTTCGGCGACCGGGTCGTCGACATCGCGGCCGGGCTCGGCGACGAGGTCGTCCTCGCCGGGATCTCGGCCGGTGGGATCGTAGCCGCCTGGGCCGGCCAGTACCGTCCGGAGCTGGCGAAATCGGTCTTGATCGCGCCGTCACTCGGGCTGGGCGCGTTCGGTGGCAGAGCCCAGCTCCTGTTCATGAACATCGGGCTGGCCCTGCCGGACATTGCCACCCAGAAGTTCACCAAGGTGGACATGGCGATGCCGTACGCGTACGTCGGCTGGTCCAGTCGGGCATTGGGCGAGGTGCTGCGCTTCGGCCTGGCGACCTTCCTGGCCGCCATGAAGGAGCGCCCGGCCGTCCAGAACCTGCTGGTGGTGACGAACGCAAACGACCCGGCCGTCAACAACAGTATCACCCGCCAGCTGGTTTCGCTCTGGCAGGCACGGGGTCTCCAGCAAGTCTCCTTCTACGAGTTCGACCGTCGTGAGGGACTCGAGCATGACCTGGTCGATCCGAACAACCCGAAGCAGCGCGTGGACCTGGTGTACCCGATCCTCCTGGATCTCCTCACGCGCGACGACGTGCCGGGCGTCACGGCCGATCGCCCAGGAGCCCCCAGGGAAGTCGCGGGTCGGGTCGGAGCCTGACGACTGATGCTGACGTCGCTCACGACCCGGACAGACCTGCAATGAACGTGAGGAGTGCCGCGCCGGGGCAGCCGGGCGTCGTGGCGTTGAGCGACGAGGACGCCGCGACGGAGCTGCTGACGAGCGCGGTCGAAGGGCTGTGGACGGTCGTCAGCCAGTTGACCCGGCTGCGGCGGACCCGGCGGACGAACTATCGCGTCGCGATCTTCGGATCCGCGCGAACCAGACCAGGCGCGTATCCGTACGACGAGGTCAAGCGTCTGGCCGCCGAGCTGGCGGCCCTGGAGTGCGAGATCATCACGGGTGGGGGCCCGGGGTTGATGCAGGCCGCCAACGAAGGGGCGATGTCCGTGAGCAGCGCCACGCCCGGCCGCTCGATCGGCGTGCGGGTCGATCTCCCCTTCGAGCAAGAGGTCAACTCCTTCGTCGGGCAAGTCTACGAGCACAAGGACTTCTTCTCACGCCTGCACCAGTTCATGATCCAGGCCGACGCCTTCGTGGTGGTGCCGGGTGGCATCGGCACGCTGCTCGAGATGTCGATGGTCTGGCAGCTCCTGCAGGTCCACCATCTCCACGGCACACCGCTGATCCTGGTCGGCCACATGTGGGCCGACCTCCTGCGCTGGGCCCGCGACTCGTTGACGTGCCCTGGCACCGAGCTGGTGAACGCCGAGGATCTCGATATCCCACAGTGCGTCAACAGCGTAGAGGAGACCGTCGCGATCATTCGGGAGCGCCGGGCGGAGTGGCTCGCCTGGCAGCAGACGATCGAGCCGGCTCGCCGAAGCGTGCTCGAACCGGCCCGCGGAGTCGCTGAGGTCACGCCCGTATCAGAGCATCCAATCAAGGAGGCACGGCAATGAGTGCGGAGACTGAGCGGCTCGACGCGGCTCGGCGCCCCGAGACCCCGTGGAAGAAGTGGGGCCCATACCTGAGCGAACGACAGTGGGGAACCGTGCGCGAGGACTGCTCCTCAGACGGTGCCTCATGGGAAGCGTTTCCCCACGACCAGGCACGCAGCCGGGCCTACCGCTGGGGCGAAGACGGGCTCGGCGGGATCAGCGATGACCAGCAGCTGCTCTGTTTCGCGCTCGCGCTGTGGAACGGGCAGGATCCCATCATCAAAGAGCGCCTGTTCGGACTCACCAACAGCGAGGGCAATCACGGCGAAGATGCCAAGGAGTACTACTTCTACCTGGACAGCACGCCGACGCATTCGTACATGAAGTATCTGTACAAGTACCCGCAGGCGGCGTATCCATACGACGACATCGTTGCGACGACTCGCGGGCGTTCCCGTCAGGAGTTCGAGTACGAGCTCCTCGACACCGGCATCTTTGACGACGATCGCTACTTCGACGTGTTTGTCGAGTATGCGAAGGGTGATCCCGAGGACATCCTCATCAAGATCAGCGTCCACAATCGCGGACCCGAGCCGGCCCGCCTGGACGTCCTGCCGACGCTCTGGTTCCGCAACACCTGGTCCTGGTCCGAGGGCAGCGCCAGACCGTCGTTGCAGCGGGTGGATGCGGACGGGCAGGCGGCTGTCCGTGCCCGCTATGCCGACCAGGAGCTCCCCGACCAGTACTACCTGTATTGCGACGGGGATGCTGCGCTGCTGTTCACCGAAAACGAGACGAACTCGATGCGGCTCTGGGGCACGCCGAACGCCAGCCCCTACGTGAAGGACGCCATCAACGAGTGCGTCGTCCACGGCGCGGACGACGCCGTGAACCCGGCCGGTGCGGGTACCAAGGTCGCGGCGCGCTATCAGGTGACCGTCGATCCGACGACGCCGGCCGTCATCCGCTTACGGCTCACCCGCGCATCGCCGGCGGAGCTACGCGAGCCGTTCCGCGACTTCGAGGCGATCCTGCGCGATCGACTGGACGAGGCGGATCGGTTCTACGACGACCTGACGTCGGCGTCTGTCAAGGCCGAGCCCGATCGAGCGAGTGTGCTGCGTCAATCGCTCGCCGGTCTGCTCTGGAGCAAGCAGTTCTTCAACTACGACCTCTCCGAGTGGCTTCACCAGCATGGCGCCCATCCCCTGGAGCCGGGGAGTCGCCCGTTCCGGAACCGCGAATGGTTCCACATGCTGAACCGGGACATCATCTCGATGCCCGACAAGTGGGAGTATCCCTGGTACGCCGCCTGGGACCTCGCATTCCACACGGTGCCGCTTTCGATGGTCGATTCGGACTTCGCCAGCGAGCAGCTCGAGCTGATGCTGTCGGAGTCGTACCTCCATCCGAGCGGGCAGATCCCCGCCTACGAGTGGAACTTCAGCGACGTCAACCCTCCCGTCCATGCCTGGGCTACGTTGTTCCGTTACCGCCACGAGCGGCTCCTGGGGGGGAAGGCCGACCTCAAGTTCCTCGAGTCGGTCTTCCACAAGCTCGTCCTGAACTTCACCTGGTGGGTGAACCGCAAGGACCGCTCCGGCAACAACGTCTTCGAGGGTGGATTCCTCGGCCTGGACAACATCGGCGTCTTCGACCGCAGTGCGCCGCTACCGACCGGGGGGTACCTCGAACAGGCCGATGGCACCGCCTGGATGGCGTTCTACTGCGAGACCATGATGGCCATGGCCATCGAGCTGACGGCGGTCGACTCGATCTACCAGTTCTGGGTCCGAAAGTTCGCCGATCACCTCGTCTGGATCGCCGGCGCCATCAACCAGACCGGCGAGGGGGGCATGTGGGACGAGGAGGACGGCTTCTACTACGACGTCCTTCAGCTCCCTGACGGCACCGCCCGGCGCCTCAAGGTCCGCTCACTCGTCGGGCTGCTCCCGCTCTGCGCCACGTCGGTCATCGAGCCCTGGCAGTACGAGCGCGTGCCCACGCTGGCGGGCACCCATCAGGCTCGCCTGCTCCGGATGCCGATGCTGGCGGACGCCCTCCATCCGGTCGGCGCCGATCACGTCGGCGTGGGGAACCGGACGATCCTCGCGCTCGTCGGCCCGGAGCGACTCCGTAGGATCCTCTCCCGGATGCTGGACGAGGAGGAGTTCCTGAGTCCCCACGGCATCCGCTCGATCTCGAAGTACCACCAGCGGAACCCCTACGTCCTGCGCGTCGGCGACCAGGAGTACCGGGTAGACTACGTCCCCGCCGAGTCTGATAGCGGCATGTTCGGCAGCAACTCGAACTGGCGGGGCCCCGTCTGGTTCCCGATGAATGCCATCGTGATCCGCGCGCTGCTGGAGTTCTACCGGTACTACGGCGACAACTTCCGGATCGAATGCCCGACCGGCTCCGGTCGCGAGATGAACCTGTTTGAGGTCGCGAAGGAGATTTCGGAGCGCCTCATCCGTCTCTTCCTGCGGGACGAGAACGGCCGTCGCCCGGTCTACGGCGGCACCGAGAAGTTCCAGACCGATCCACACTGGCGCGACTACGTGCTCTTCCACGAGTACTTCCACGGCGACAACGGGGCGGGCCTGGGCGCCAGCCACCAGACGGGATGGACGGCCCTGGTGGCGACGCTGATTCGTCTGTTCGGTGCCCCGGATCTCAAGGGCGCCCTCGACAAGGGCTTCCCACCCACGGAGCTCGCGGCCGAGGCCGCGAGCAGTCCGCCGGAGTTCGGACCGAGCAAGCGGCCGGTGTTCAGCGTCTAACTGGTGTCGGTGATTCGATTGACCTGGGCTCGCGGCCGAGGCCGCGAGCCCACAGCCTGTGCTCACCCACTGACTACTGCCGACGTCGCAGCGAACGCCCGCGTGCTAACACTCGTACCCGCCAGGCGAGCGTAGACTCGAAGCAGCTCGGCTACCGACCACGCCTGCGCCGCCGCCCCGTTTGGGGCGTGTGGCGCATCGCCGTCAAACAGCTCCGAGACGCTGCCCAGGCAGCCGTCCCCCTCGAGGTGATCCAGCAGCGGCGCGATGACGCCGGTGAGCTGCTGCCGGGTCTCCGGGCTGTCCCCCCGCACCGCCAGCACGGCGTCCGCGTACGGGCCGATCAGCCAGGGCCAGGCCGGTCCCTGGTGGTAGGAGCCGTCACGATGCGGGACGTCGCCGGCGTAGCGGCCGACATAGGCCGGGTCATCCGGTGCGAGTGTGCGTGGCCCGTACGGCGTCAACAGGGCCGCTTCGACGGCGGCGAGCGCTGAGGCCGCCTGCGCGCGGTCGATGGCGCAGCGGGGCAGGCCCAGCGCGATGAGCTGGTTCGGGCGCAAGGTCGGGTCGCCGGCGCCATCTGGCCCGAGCACGTCATAGAGGTAGCCGCCACGGTCGTACCAGAACGCCTGCAGGCCGAGCCGCGCTCGCTCCGCCAGCACGGCGTACGTGGAGCCGTCCCGGCCAAGCCGGTCTGAGAGCTCGGCGAGCACGGCCAGCGCGTTGTACCAGAGGCCCTGGACCTCGACCGGCTTGCCGTGGCGGGGCGTCACGACGCGCTCGCCGACGCGGGCGTCCATCCAGGTCAGCTGCACGCCCGGCTCGCCGGCCCACAGAAGGCCGTCTGCTGGATCGACGACGATGCCGTAGCGCGTGCCGCGCAGGTGCCACTCGACGACGTCGGTCAGCAGCGGGAGCTGTTCCCGAGCCAGGCCCAGGTCGCCGGTCGCGGCGACGTAGCGGTCGAGCGCGTGGAACCACCAGAGCGTCGCGTCGACGGTGTTGTATTCGGGCACGGCGTCGGCCTCGGGGAACCGATTCGGCAGCATGCCCTGGTCGACATAGCGGGCAAAGGTCCGGAGGATCTCTCGGGCCTCGGCGAAGCGGCCGGTCGTCAGCGTGAGCCCCGGCAACGCGATCATCGTGTCTCGGCCCCAGTCGTCGAACCAGTGGTAGCCGGCGATGACCGTCGAGCCGCCCGTGGAGGCGCGGCGGACGAGGAACTGATCCGCCGAGGCCACCAGTGACTCCGACGCGGCAGTCGCCGGCAAGCCGGCCTCGGCGACCATCCGCCGGGTCCGCGCTGTGAGGGCTTCGGCGACCTCGTCGGCGGTCGGCCAGTCGCCGTCGGCCGGCCAGGCTCGCACGACACTGGAGCTCAGGCCTGGCAGGGCCGCCAGCTCGGGCTCGCGTTCGGTTGTCGATTGGAGCGGCGGCGCGTCCGCGCTCGCGAGCAGGTCGAGCCGATCGCCGGCTGCGAGGTGCACCACCAGCGAGCCCAGGCAGTAGTTATCCTCGACGGGCGGCAGCCCCCGCGCCTCCTCCTCGAGGTACAAGTACCCCCAGTACCACTGGCCGGCCGGGCGGTACTCGAGCTCGGCATCGGCACGCCAGGTCAGCTGCCAGGATGGCGCACCCTCCCAGGCCGCGACTTCCAGGCGTCCCTGCACCCACCCCTGCTGCTGGAAGTGCCAGTCCGGGTGGCCGTGCGTCGCGCCGTGGAAGTTACGGCCGTTCGCCACGACCTTGATCTCGAAGCGGACCGGCGGGCCGTCCTCGAGATGGTACGAGATGGCCGTCGCGTTCCGGCCGGGTACGGCGGCCACGCGCTTGATCAGCCGCCCGAGACCGACCTGATACTCCCAGGACGGCACCGGGCTGGCCTGGAATCTGACCAGGTGCCGGTATCCTTCTGGGGCGATCGTACCCGACTGCCAGACGCTCGTTCCGAGCTCGTAGACCTCGTTTCCGACGACCGCCACCTCGTCCAGACGCGAGAGCAGAACCTCGCGCTGGCCCGGCGGCGTGAGCGCGGCGACCAGGAGTCCATGGTAGCAGCGGGTGTTCGCGCCACTCACCGAACCACTGGCATAGCCGCCCAGCCCGTTCGCACTCAGCCACTCTCGCCGATCGAGCGAATCCATCTCGATGCCCCCTCCGACCAGTTGCCGCCGAGGAGCAGGAGTGGAAGGGCCGTTGGGCGGTCACGCTACTCGCCTGCTCCCACCAGTCTCCTGTCCCCACCAGTCTCGCCTCTTCGGGTCCCACGTGCGATCCCCGAAAGGGAGTACTTTTGGATAGTGGTACGGAGCCGTCGGCCCGTCGGGGGCCTACGCCGGAGCCGGCACGGCGGCAGGCAGGATGCCGAGGGCGTAGGACCGTGCGACGGCCTCGCGTCGGCCTGCGACGTGGAGCTTCTGGTAGATGTTGATGGTGTGCTTCTTGACCGTGTCCGCCGAGATGAGCAGCACCCCGGCGATCTCCTGATTTGAGAGACGCGCGTCGAGGAGGCGCAGAACCTCGGTCTCACGCCACGTCAAGGGCTCGGCCAGCCCCGGCCCGAGACGGGAGGTGGATCGGATCGGCGTCGGCCGCGGAGATGTCCCGCCCGACGACGGAAACGCCGGGACCAGGTGAGCGAGGTACGGGCGGAACGACGTGGAACGGCGATCGAGCTCGAGGATGAGCCGCTGCATCGGGGCACCGAGATCGACGAACATGCGTACGAGGCCATGCGGCGCCGCGGACGTGATGGACTGCTCCAGGAATTGAAGCGCTCCGTCGGTGTCGCCGCGTGCCTGGCACAACAGCGCCCGAGCGGCCTGCACGCCGATCAACTGGCGCTGGTCGTTGACGGAAGCCGCAGACACTTCGAGCGTGTCGAGGAGCCCTTCGGCGGCGTCCAGATCGTGCTCCCCGCCGAGACCGACCAGGACCCCGGCCCGAACCAGCGATGGCGAGCCGGCGAGGGACTCGATCATGATCGGCGGCGGATCGGTACCGACGTCGTCCAGGATCTCGCGTGCCGCCCCGTCGTCGCCGCCTGCGTGGGCCAGGCGGGCCTGGAACGCCCGGAGAACCGCGATGTAGCTCGGGCTCTCGGCAACCTCGGGCAAGCCGCTGAGCGCCTGAAGCGTGTCCGATGCGGCCACACGGTCACCGGACGCCTGCTCGACCAGCGCCAGGCCGAGCAGCGTGTTCCGGACCGCCAGTCGGTGCGCGTCGCGGCGGAGCCGGTCGGCGGCCAGCAGGGCATCGTGCGCTTCGGACAGCCGGTTGAGATGGTAGTACGCCAGCCCCCGCAGATAATGCCCCCAGGCGACGACGACATTGGGGGCATCGGCTTCCGGCTGCACGAGCGGACCTGTCCACCGGATGACGTCCCTGGGCCTGGCGGCCATGGTGCCGATCCAGGCCAGCGCCCACCTCGCCGTCAGACAATCCAGATCGGTTGGATCGGGGGCCTCGCGGCACACCCGTTCGAGAAACGCGACCGCCGCGTCCGTCTGGCCGTCAAGGTGTAGACCGATGCCGAGATAGCCCGCCGCGAAGGCGCTCGCATTGCCGGAGAATCTGGGCAAGACGTCGTACGCCTGGCGTGCCAGGGTCATGACCTGCCTACCGTCGCCAGCGACCAGAGCTACCAGCGCGCGTAGCACCGCTCCCTCGGCTCGGAGCTGCACTACCTCGGTCGGACCAAGCTCCTGTTCGTCGAGGTCCAGCACCGTGTCAAGGTTCGCCAGAACGGTCGGGATCGCCTCGAAGCGCCCCGAGAAGTTCAGGAGCCAGGCCCGCGCGAGGATCAGGCGGGGCCGGCGAGCGATGACGTCCGTGGACAGCATCCTGAGCTGGAGATCGAGCGCCGGGAAATCCCTCCGCGCCAGCAGGCTGGCGACGCTTCCTTCCACCAGCTCGGCTACTCTCACCATGTCGCCGCACGCCTGTGCCTGTTCGATCGCTTCGTCCACCAGGCCGCGTTCGGCAAGCCACTCACAGGCCCGATGTCGGAGCATCATCAGTTCGAGCGGCGTCACTGCGTGCTGCAGGCGGCGCCGGAAGGCGTCGCGCAAGACGACCGGACAGCGATACCAGATGCCTGACTCGTCAACCGACTCGATCAGGAGGTGGTGTCGCTCCAGCCTGTCGAGAATGGCAGGAAGTCCCGCGATCGGCGCCTCAGGCCGTAGCAGCGCATCGCAGAGCTCGGCGCTGAACGCGTCGACGAGCGAGGTGCGCAACAGGAGACCCTGCACGTCTGGCGGCTGGGCTTCGAGGACCTCCTCGATCAAGAACTCCTCAATGTCGCGGTCCGATACCTGTCGAAGCGCGTCCTCCCAGGTGTCGCACTCCTCGTCCCCGCCTGGGGTGCGCGTCTCGGCGTCGAACGCCGCCGGCTGATCGAGGCGCAACGCGACCAGCCCGAGGAGGCTCGGCCAGCCCTCCAGCCGATCGTTCAGCGCCCGTACCTCCGAATCTGGCATGGCGCCGTCGGCAACGAGCTTGAAGAGCATCTCAGCCTCGTCCGAGCGGAAGCGCAGGTCGCTGGGGCCGATCTCGGTGAGCTGGCCACGCACACGGAGCCGCGCCAGTGGGAGTGGCGGGGGCGTGCGGCTCGCGACCACGACGCGGACATTCGTGGGGAGGTACTCAACCACAGTGTCGAGGAGCTGATGGACGGCCACATCGCCGATCGACTCGTACCCGTCGAGCACGAGCGTCAGGTCCCGCGGCAGATCGGCCAGCTCGCGGGCCATCGCCAGGCCGACGACGTCAGCGGACGGCGGCTGCTCCGACAACAGGAGGGTGAGTATACCGTCGCCAAATCTCGGGATGACGGCCTGCACCGCGGAGACCAGCGCGTGGATGAAGGCGCGCAGGTGGCCGTCTGCCGTTCTCAGCGAGAGCCAGGCCACGGGAATCGAGGAATCCCTCGTCCAGGCGTTCAGCAGCGTCGTCTTGCCGAAGCCGGCCGGCGCGACGACCTGCACCAGTCTGGTTTCAGGACTCCGGTTCAGAAGCTCGTACAGGCGGGGACGAGCCAGGTAGTACGGGCAGAGCGGCGGCAGCAGAGGTCGTCGCGAGAGCCGCACGGGCCGCGAACCTGACTCTGTGTCAAAATCGTTCTGAGCCACCATAGCGTGCCCCACTTTCTCGCTGGAATGACCCTGCCGAGGGAATCATGGGTGTCCTCAGGTGCTTTGACGATGCCGGGTCCCTACTGTACAGATGGCACCATCTCGTCGTCGCATCGTTCCCCCGACTCCTGCTCTCCTCGAAGATTCGGCTGATGTTCAGCGGAACAGATGCAGATAACTCACGAGATTTCCGTATATGAACGTGGTGATCTCCTTCACCAGGATCGCGCATCGGCCACCAGGTTGGGGCCGATGATGGGTGTCATACGATTCCGGGTGTCATCGAGCACGTTCCAAATGACACCAGGTGTTACCGATGATGGGTCACGATTGTTGCGGCGTATATTGCCGAAAGTTAACAGATCGTTTCAATCTACGGCTCTGACTGGACACCCGGTGTTAGTGATCTGCAACAGTCGCCGCGGTGGACGTGGTCGATCCAACATCCTCACCGACGATTCGCTCATCGGCCGACGATCGGGCCTAGCGTCCTGGATGATCGAGCAAGGCTCAGGGTGCGTGCGCCGAGCTCCCCCGCCGATCTCGTGCGCCCCCAGGCTTGTAGGGTAGGGTGACCCGAAAGACGCTGCCAGCGCCGACCTCTGATTCGGCGGTGATGGTCCCGCCGTGCGCTTCGACGAGCGTCTTCGCGATGTGCAGACCCAGGCCCAGCCCGCGTATCTCGTCCTTGTCAGGTTCGGCGCGGAAGAAGCGGTCGAAGACGTGGGGCAGCGCAGCCGCGTCGATCCCGACACCCTGATCGGCGACGGACACCCGGACGCGATCGCCCAGGTCTTCGACGCTCAGGCGAATCTCGGTGTCGCTTGGGGAGTACTTGATGGCGTTCGCGACCAGGTTGTGAAACACTTCCTGGAGGCGTCCCTGGTCCCAGTGGCCAAACGGAAGCTCGGCGGGCGCGTTCAGGCGCAAGACGAGCTTGTTCGCCCCAGTTCGGGAGGCCGCGATGCAGATGCGTAAGATCGGCAACAGATCGACGTACCCGGGTTGCAGGCGCAGGCGTATCGCGTCGGTTCGCGCCAGGTCCAGCAGGTCGTCGATCAGTCGTTGTTCGTGACGAACAGAGGTGAGGATGGCGTCGACCGAGCCCTCCCGGTAGGTCTCGGTCATCTTCAACAGCTCGGCGTGCAGTTGAATGCCGTTCAGCGGATTCATCAGCTCGTGGCCGATCATGGCGACGAGATCGCGTTGTTCGCGCCCGTGCTCCTCCTGCTCGCGACGACGATCGGGGATCTGCCGCGGCGCCACCGGGCCGTCACGCTCCTGAATGACCCACTGCAGGCCGGTCACCTCGCCGTCCGGACCTCGGACGGCCGAGGCGGTCAGGCGAGCCGTGAACGGTCCGCCCCTCCGATCTCGAAGCCGTTCCTCGTACACGACTGGGCCGGCGTCCGCATCCTGAAGCTGCGAGAGCCGGGTAAAGAACAGAGCCGGTCGCTCCACGAAGAAGGCGGCCAGCGGTTTGCCGATCAGCCAGTCCGCAGGGACGCCAAGCAGGTCGGCCGCGGCACGGTTCGCTTGCTGGATCAGACCGGCCGGGTTCGTCATCAGGGCCGCGACGGGGACCAGGTCGAGCAGGTCCCGATATCGTTGTCGTTCGATCGTGTGGGTCGCCTGCTCCTCGCGGAGCTCAGCCTCCCGAGCACGGGCCTCGCTCTCGGACGCGTGGAGCCGGTCCAGCAGCACGTAGAGGCGTGCGGCGTCGCCATCGACCCCTTCACGATCTACTGGATCGAGCCGCCGGAATCGACCTCGGCGATCGACGATTCGAGCACTCGCGGCGTCGATCCGGCGAACCAGCCTGTCGACGCTCATCTCTGCCCCCTCGCGGAACCCCACGTGGGCGATGAGGGCGTGACCGGGACCGTCCAGCGACGTGTGTGCGGGAACAACGCGCGCTTGCGGTCTGGATGGTCGATGAAGGCCCCTACCCACAGCACTCCTGCAGTCTACTCGTGATCACAAGGTATGTCTATTCGAGAAGTGTTCAACCGGCTCGAATGTCGTTACCGTGTCACGGCAATGTTACTCTGGGCTCAGAATCACACTTCAGACGCATCATCTGTGCCGGGGTCGTCGTCTGACTCGGGGTGGCCGCCTGCCGGGCCAGCGTCGAGGGAAGATCGCACGAAACGGTAGCCGATCCCACGCTCGGTTTCGATGTAGTGGGGACCGCCGGCCTGTTCGATCTTCGAGCGCACGCGGCTGACGAACACCCTGAGATGGTCGTGTGTCCGCAGGGAGTCAGGTCCCCAGATCCGAGCCAGCAACGCCGCGTGTGTCAAGATCTGGCCAGCGTTCCTGACGAGATGGTGCAGGAGTTTGAACTCTACAGGCGTCAGGTGGATCGGCCGGCCGTGCACGAGGACACGACGGCTCCGATAGGTGATGGTGAGCGGACCGTCGACGAAGTCCGGGGACGACCGCGACGGCGATGACGACTGGGTCCGGCGAAGCACCGCCCGGATCCGCGCCAGGAGGGTCAGGGCGCTGAACGGCTTGACGATGTAGTCGTCGGCGCCGAGCGCCAGCCCTTGCACCTGGTCCTTCTCCTCGCCGAGCGCGCTCAGCATGATCACTGGGACGTCGGACACCTGCCGAATCTCACGGAGCACCTCGAAGCCCGAGCGGCCGGGAAGCGAGACGTCCAGGAGGACGATGTCCGGGTCCTTGTCGGAAAAGAGGCGCAGCACTTCCTCGCCGTCGGCCGCCGTCACGACCGTTGCCGCCTCCCACTGAAATGGCAACGCGACGCTCAGGGCATCCCGGACCTGCTGATCGTCATCCACGACCAGAATTGTTGCCATCTGAGTGCCTTCCGCCCGCCCTGCTCGGTGCCGGCTACCCGCTACGTGATCCCGCGTCCCCACTTTCGAGTGTACTTGCAGACGCACTGGTGACGCACTTGTCACGAGGTTCAAACAGATTAGAGCTACCGAGTTGCTCCAACCTAGATGACGGATGGCACAGGTCGGGGGGTGCCACGAGGCATCACCGTGGCGTCTCCGCGTGCTCCAGACTGAATCACGGGAGCCTGGCCCCCGCGACCCACCGCGCCTCCGGCCGGCGTTTTCGGCGCGGTCACATCCATCCATGAGGCTGTCCACGTGACAGACGGAGGAAGACATGGCATCGGAACCGGCCTCGGTGAGTGGCGGGCGCCACCGGACGTTCGCGGTGACGGTCCTGGCCATCATCGCGGTCATCGCTGGCATCTGGAACGTGATGGACACCCTGCGGTATCTCGGTCTTATTCCCGTCGTCGAGGTCATGGGCTTTGGTCTGAAGCTGTGGAACGTCAACTGGCTCGGTGCCATCTTGTCGGGCATCGTGGCGCTGATCTGGTTCGCCGTGGCGGGGCAGCTCTGGAGGCTGGACGAGCGCGGATGGTTGTTCGTCGTCATGATCGCCGCCTTCGACCTGTTCTTCTTGTTCCTGGCGATGATCGGCGGCACGTCGTTCCAGGCTATCGCGCCGGTGGTGATCCTCTGCGCCCTCGCGTTGCTGCTGGCACTGTTGCCCAGCACCAAGGAAGCGTTTGGCCGGGCATGAGCCAGCCGGTGTGCCGGCGGCAGGCCCCGTCGAGGAGCAACAGCAGGCAGAGCGTCAACCTTCCTCAGTAGCAGGAGCCACCGTCGGCGGCCACATCGTGGCCGCCGACGGTGCGTCCCAGGGAAACCGCGATGTGCGAGGCATCGATCCACGTTGTCGTTGCCGTCTTCGATACGCCGATCGGTGCGTCGGACATGCTGAAGACGCTCGAAGCCGCGCGCACCGTGGGCCTGGACACGGTCGAGGATGCCGCCGTCGTCACCAGAGACATGCACGGCAAACTGCACGTCGAGGAGCCTGCTGACTGGGGCGGTGGCAGAGGCGCCATCGTCGGCGGCGTCGTCGGCGCGGCGCTCGGCCTGCTGGCCGGCCCGGTCGGCTGGGCGGTGGGCCTCGGAGCGGCGATCGGCGGGCTGGCCGCGAAGCTGCGCGATGCCGGCGTTCCTGACGCCCGACTGCGCACGCTCGGCGAATCGCTCCAGCCCGGGACGTCGATGCTGGTGGCGGTCGTCGACCAGCGCTGGGCGCCGATCCTGGAGCAGCAGCTCGTCGAGGCCGGGGCGGTCACGCTGACCGAGGAGATCGGCGCTGACGTCGCCCGGCAGATCGAGGCCGGACACGATGGATCGCGCCCGGCCTCCCGGCGCCGACGGCGGACCAGGCACCCCTCTACGGTGCAGTACTTCTGACCCGGTCACGCCTCGCGCGCGCCTGTTGACCCCCGGGCTCAGCGCGGTGTGCGGAGGCGGCGACTCACCGCCCCTCGCCATTCCCGCTGACGTCCGAGCTGGTGGTCCCGTCGAGCGGGGATGACGTCGGAGCTGGGAAGACGTCGCGGACCATCAAGGCCCGAGCGATGTCGTCGGGGCTCCCGAGCTGCACCACGGCCCGGGCGTTTCCTGCCAGCGCCCGGGCGACCTCGAGCCGCGAGCGGTCCAGCTCGTGGGCGGCGGCGAGCGGGTGGCTTCGCAGCGCCTCCTCGAGCCGCTCCAGACGCTGCGTCTCGGCATCCGTCTCCAGCTCGACCACGCGCAGGCGCGCTTCCGCCTGCTGGATCTGGAGGCGAAGCTCTTCGCCCTCACGCTCGATTCGGGCCACCACCTGTTGCCGTGCCAGCAGCTCGGCGTCGGCCTGGCGGCGCTGTTCGAGGGCCTGTCGCTCGGTCTGCTCGGCCCGTTGAACCACGGAGAGCAGCCGGGCCTCTTCCGAGCGCAAGAAGTCGATCGGGGGCCGCGCGGCGGTCACGACGACGCGCGTCACGTCCACGCCGTAGTGCTCCGTCATGGCATTGAGGGCGTCACGTAGCGCGTCGGTCTCGGTTCGGCCAACGTCCATGACGCGGTCGAGCGTGACCTGGCGAACCATCGATCGCAGCGCGTCCTGACAGGTCGCCTGGAGCACCTGATCGAAATCGTCGGCGGTGATGTTGTAGACGAAGCGGTACGGTTCGGAGATCGCAAAGGTGATCAGCGTGTCGATCGAAGCTCGGACGTTGTCCCGGGTCGGCGTCTCGAACACCGGCGCATCGTACGGGATCTCGCGCCGCGTGACGAGGTGTGAGACGCCGACCCACGGGGACATGAGGTGGCGACCGCCGTTCCGCGTACCAACATGACGGCCCCCCTTCGTCAGGAGCGCCGTAGTGCCCTCGGGAACCGTGAGCCAGAACGCCTGCCAGACGGCCACGACGATCAGGACGAGCCCGGCGATGATGAGCCAGGGGGCGAGCGACGGCAGACCGAAGAAGGTCATGACCAGGAATCCGACCGCGACCGCGGCCACGCCAATCAGGAGCAGCTCCCGCTGAACACGGCTCGGGGTCAGGGGCATGACGACGATAGGCGTCCGGCCCTGGTTGTCGGGGTGCGCGAATGCGTCGGCGGCCTGGTCGAGCGGGACGCGAAGCTGAACGAGCTGGCCGGTACCAATGTTCTGACCCTCTTGCTCGTCGGATGCGGTGCTGTTCTGAGACGCCGAGGAGTCAGCCATGTGATGTCATCCCCTCAGGTGGCGGCGTGGCATCGAGCGGCCGGGGATATCCCGGTCCGGATGATCTGCCCCGGGCCCGCCGGGCAGTCGTGGCTCGGGGCCGCCGCCCCTGATAGATCGGACCCTCTCGGCCCGGCATGACGCCGGCCGGCCGAGGAGGATCGCCCAGACGTCCGTAGACGTACCGAAACAAGTCCCGCGCCACCACCAGCAACGGTGCCGCCAGGATCACGAGGAGCAGGTTGAACTGGCTGGCGATGACGAGTGCTGGCATCAAGACGATCGGGTGGATGTCAATGCTGCGCCGCTCAACTCGCGGGGCATGCACCTGGGTCTCCAGGAAGGCCGCGCCGGCGAACAGCGCGAGCACGGCGACAGCCGTCTCACGCGATTCCACCAGGGCCAACAAGACGGCCGGTATGGCGCCGATCAGCCAGCCGATAACTGGGATGAGATAGGTGACGGCAGCGATCATGCCGAAGACCAGGGGGTACCCGGTGCCCTGGTAGTAGCCCAGCGAGTCGAGGAAGTAGATCCCCGCGCCGATCGCCGTGCCGAAGACCGCGGCGCGCGAGAGCTGTCCACGAAGGTAGGAGCTGAGGGTGCGGTCGACGATTCGCGCCAGCGCCCAGAAATCGGCACGCACCGGTGCTGGCAGCGCGCGATTGACGGCACGCACGCCGGCCGGCTGATCGATCATCGTGGCGAACAGGAAGGTCGGGACCGCCAGGAACCCGAGCAGGAACCCGACCCACTGCAGGACCGTGAATGAGCCGACAATGAGCAGTGAGAGGATCCGCTGCGCGAACAATGCCGCGTTGTCGCGCACAAGCGTCGCGGCACGACTCGCACCCTCCAGCACGAGCGCCTGGGTCTGTGGCGGCAGGGCGCCGACCCACGCACGCAGTTGTTCGACGAGGCCCCGTGCGTCGAGCGTGTCGGGCAGGGCGCCGGCGAGTGCGCGCACCTGGTCGCCGAGCGGCGGAATCAGCCCGCCGACGAACGCGATCACCGCGGCAAGCTCGAGCAGGATCACGAGCGCCACCGCCATGACGCGCGGCAGCACCCTGTCCAGTCGATTGACCAGCGGCAGGGTGATGTAGGCGAGCGCCAGACCGACCTGGAACGGCACCAGCGCGAACCAGGCACTGGCGAGCAACCAGACGACAGTCGCGGCTCCCCCGAGCACGAGCAGGCTTCGTGCGACACCCGACGGGGTGATCGATTGCAGGTGCAACCACAGGCGCCGCCAGCGTGCGCGTGAACGATCGGCGGACGCGCGCAGGCGGGTATCGCCTGCTTCCGGCCGCGGAAGTCCGTCGAGTCGTTGCCGGCTGGCGTCAATCGCCGACGCCGTCGAATCCGGTGCGGTGGCTGGGTGGAACTCGATCATCTTGCCTGCTTCGAACGGTGGTCACGACTTGATGGGCGTAGGTTCCTCAGTCGTGGGCGTATCGGCAACGACCATGGGCATCGCGCCATTCGTCTCGGTCGGTATCTCCTCGACGATCAGCGCCGAGTACCGCGTCGTCCCGGTGGAGATTTCCAGCAGCAGCTTCGTGATCAGCGTGAGCGGAACGGAGAGCAGCGCGCCGGTCGGTCCGAGGAGCGCACCCCAGAGCATGACCGCGAGGAACGCCACGATCTGCGACTGATTAAGATCCCTCCCGATGAGCCGCGGTCGCAGGACGTAGTCGATCAACACGTTGATCACGCAGTAGGCGACGATCACCATGAGCGCTTCCCATGGACCGAACTGGATGAGTGCCAGGAGCGCCGGCGCGACCATCGAGATGATGAAGCCGATGTTCGGGATGAAGCTCATCAGGAACGCCAACAGGCCCCAGAGGAGGACGAAGTCGACACCCAGAAAAAACAGCACGATCACGTCGAGGATCGCGGCGATGGCACCAATGAAGGCGTTCATCTTGAAGAAGCTGCGCATGTCGTCGCCGAAGCGGCGCAGCAGGTCGAGCACGACCGAGTCGCCACGCGTCATGTGCCGCAGGCGGGCCGGCATCACGAACACTTCGCCGAATGCGTAGAGCAGCAAGAACATGTACAGGACGAGCGAGCCGAGCAGGCCGACGACACTGAACGCGAGCGGGACCAGGTACTGGATCATCCGCTGCCCGAAGTCGGCCGGGACCGCGGAGAGGTCGTACACCGGTGGGTTCGCGAGCCCGAAGCGGTCGGCGACGTTGGTGACGATCTCGGTCACGCGCTGCTGGTAGAACGGCAGGTTGTCGTCGAACTGGCTGAGTGACACCAGGGCCAGCGCCACGAATGCGAGGGTGATGCCGAAGACGACCACGAACGCACCCAGCACGGCCGCCCACTCCGGCCAGCCACGGCGCTTCAAACGGAACAGGATCGGGCTGACGACCAGCGCGAGCATGAGTGTCATAACCAGCGTGTTGACGAGCCACGCCGTCAGATACAGGCCGTAGCAGAACAGGACGAGGCCGCCGAGTGCCACGAGCGCGTACCCGAGGCGAGTCCCGCCGGCAACGACGCCACGCGGCGCCAGGTTGTCGGTGCTGACGGTCATGCTCGCTCCTTCATGCGTCGCCCAGGCGACCGCCGCCTACCGGCCGGCCCGAGCCCCAAAACGATCGGATCTTGACGTCGCCGGTCACGAGGTTGACCACGAGGCTGACGATGCTGATGAGGACGCCCCCCAGCAGCGCGGCCCAGAAGTCGTCCACGCTGTACGCTCGGCTCAGGGCGCTGGTGAGCATCAACATCAGCGCGTTGACCACGAGAAGAAAGAGGCCGAAGGTGAGGATCGTCAGCGGCAGCGTGAGCAGGACCACGAACGGCTTGATCAGGAGGCTCACGATGCTGAAGAGGAACGCCGTGCCGGCCAGGGCGGCAAGATCCCCGTTGAAGTGCACGCCGTCGACGACCAGGGCGGCAAACCACAACCCGAAAGCGTTGATGAGGAGCTGTACGAGGAGCCGCCGGAGCATGTGGATCACCTCGACGCCATCGACGCCGCCTCCGCTCCCAGACTGGTGTCCGTTCGATGTCATCATGTCGCTGGTGTTCGGGCGGCTTCGATGCCAGATGGCACTACAGTGGGGGTGCTGTCCGTCCGCGCCCCTGGCACCGAAGCCGCCGACCGGTGCCGCGGCGCGCCCCGGCGATCGGCAGCCCGACCGCGACCGCCGCTGCAACGAGCGGGACGGGCGTCGTGGGCAGCGCGGCGTGAGCGCGCAGGACGATCCGCCGATCGATGCCAGATAGAACCGTCGGGATGATGTCATCCGACATCCCCGGCGCCGCCGGTCGACGTGGATACTGGGCCGAGGATGGAGTGGTCGGGACGTCTGCGATGGACTGGCCATGACACCCCGACTCGGCGTGAGGAACGGCGTGATCGTGGGTGTCTGACTCCGTCACTACCTGTTTGAGGTGCATCGTGGCGGAACTCATCGTGTTGGGGTTCAAGGACATGACGACGGCTGACGAGGCCGTCATCGAGCTCGACCAGATGCAGAAGGAGGCGCTGATCTCGGTCGCGGACTGGGCCCGCGTCATCCGTCGTCAGGATGGCAAGGTCGACATCCGCCAGGCCCACAGCCCCGCGGCCGCCGGTGCCCTTGGCGGGACGTTCTGGGGATTGCTATTCGGCCTGATCTTCTTCGTGCCGCTGTTCGGAGCGGTGATCGGCGCCGCGATGGGCGCGATGACCGGCGCCCTGACGGACGTCGGGATCGACGACAAGATGATCAAGCAGCTCGGGCAGCAGATCGTACCCGGCAGCTCGGCGCTGTTCATCTTCGTGATCCAGGCGACCGGTGACAAGGTGACCGACCGGATGCGGCGCTTCGAGCCCGAGGTCCTGCGGACGTCGTTGTCGAATGACGCCGAGGAGAAGCTCAAGCAGGCGCTGAAGACACCGGCGGCGTGATTCCTGACTGAGCGCACCTCACGCCAGGCCGGCAGCCGCGAACCGTTGCGGCGGCCGGCCTGACGCGTCGTCCAGCCGACCGTCTCCATGAGAGCTTCCACGATGACCTCGTCCGATCGAAACAATCACGGAACATCTGACCGGCCACGCCACGCCTTCGCCGTGCCGAAGCAGCCGCGCGAACGGCACCCGAACTACCACGTCCGGGAGTCCCGCCTGGCGATCGGCGACGACTACGTCGTCGAGCGCGACCCGGGCGGGCGCCTCTTCGTCGTCGACGGCCGGTTCCTGCGAATTCGGGAGTCGCTGACGATAAAGGACACCGGAGGCGCTGAGGTCTTCCAGATTCAGGGCACGCTCCTGGGCGTGAAGAACCTCCTGACGCTCACGCGCGATGGCGTCGTGGTCGCGACGGTCCGAAAGCAGACACCGGAGTCAGAGCCCGAGGAGTACGTCGTCGAGCTGCCCGGGTCGGAGCGCGTGGAGGTCGTCGGCAGCCCGGCGGATCGTGCGTACACCCTGAAATACAGCGGCTACGTCGTCGCGACGATTACCCATGCCTGGATGCCGCTCGGCAGTGGATTTCGCGTCCAGATCGCGCCGGAGCAGGATGACGGCGTCGTGCTGGCCGTCACCATCTGCCTGGACGTCATGTCGCGGCGCCCGCCGAGTACGTAGCGGGCCATCCCCTCAGGCGGAGCGCCGCTTGAACGATGCGACCATCGTGGCGACGCCGCCAGCCAGGGCCATTCCGCCGAGCATGAACGGGAGGAAGGCCGCTCCGATCGTCGGCATGAAGGCGAGCAAGACGCCGAGGATGGCGCTGACACCGCCCGGGATTCCGGCGCGCAACCCGCCGCCGCGAGATGCCAGGAGCAGCTGAATCAGGCCGATCAGGATGCCGATAAACCCGATGATGAGGTTGGTCACGATCGGGACGAACGCGCTCTCCCAGAGCGGGTGCTGGATGACGAACAGCCCGCCCAGCACGCCGAGGATGCCGGCCATCAGCTTCCAGCCCCAGTCGGACCGATCGACAAAGATGCAGGCGAGGCCGACGATGCCATCGACCAGCCAGAACAGGCCGACGAACTGAAGTACCAGGGCCAGGGTCAGGCCGGGCAGCAGGAAGATCACCAGACCAAGGATGGTCAGCCCCAGGCCGGCGATGAGCGCGGCCCACCACGGCGTTCGATCCCTGGTGACGCTGGGCGAGATTGCGTCGTCGCCGCGTACCGGCTGTGGCGTCTCCATCTCGGATGCTCCCTCCTCGTCCTGGCGACCGGGATTCGGGCGCCAGACGGCGGGCCGGTCACGGACAGGCCATCCGGGCGTCCCCGGGGCAGTGCGGCCTACCTCCACCAAATCTAGGTCGCCCGCGGACGTGGTCCGGATATCGAACGTCACCATACGGCGGTGACATTGGGCACGAGGGGAGTCACGAAGACCGGTCATCGGGCAGGCAGGGACAGCCGACACACGCGGGCCGGTGTCATCCATCATCCACCCCGCGACCGGGAGGCTGGTACCTTCGACCGTATGGACACGCACCTCTACCACGTGCTTCGACGGCGAGCGTCGAGCAACCCGACGAGCATCGCGCTCGGCGGCCAGCAGGGGCTGATCTGGCGATCGGTCGACAGCCAGGAGCTGCTCAGACTGGTGGACAGCCTCGCGGCTGAGCTGGCTGCCCGTGGCATCGGCCCAGGCGATCGCGTCATCCTCTGGCTGCCGAACCAGTGGCAAACGCCGGTCTATCTCTGGGCTTGCTGGCGACTCGGGGCCGTGGTCGTCCCGTTCGACCGCGAGATGAATCCTGAGGCCGCGGCGCGGATCATCGAAGCTGTCGAGCCGAAACGGATCCTGGCGGGCTTCGGTCCGCCTCCTCAGTGGGCGCCAGCCGACCTCGTCGAGGAGTGGTGGGAGCCGACGCGTCCGGAGTCTTCAGATCAGCTGGCTGACGAGTGGACGCAGCCGTCCGAGGAGCTGGCGGCGATCTACTTCACCTCTGGAACGACGGGGATACCGAAGGGTTGCATGATCAGCCACGCCAACCTGCTGTCGCAGATCGAGGCCGCCCGGGACGTGATCCCGCTGGACTCCTCCTGCCGGCTGGCGAGCATCCTGCCGCTCTCGCACCTGTTCGAGCTGACCTGTGGCTTGCTGTATCCGGTCGCTGCTGGCGCGGCCGTCCACTACGTTCCCACACGGCGCGGGCCGGACATCGTACGCGTCCTGAACGAGCGGAAGATCACCCACATGCTGGCGGTCCCGCAGCTGCTCGACCTGATGGGCCAGGCCGTGGAGAGCCAGTTCGAACGTCGGCTGGGGGCGCCCGCCTACCGTCAGCTTCAGCTCATGGCACGGAAGGCGCCATTCGCCGCCCGACGAGGGCTGTTCTGGCCCGCCCTCCAGCGGCTGGGGGGCCACCTCAAGCTGCTGGCATCCGGCGGCGCGGCGCTGTCGGCGGAGACGCAGCGTCTCTGGGAGACGATGGGGGTCCGGGTCATCCAGGGGTACGGGGCCAGCGAGTGCTCGCCGATCATCGCCGGGGGCCGGCCGGACGGCTCAACGCCGCTCGGCAGCGTCGGCAAGCCGCTCCGCAACGTCGAGGTGAAGCTGACCGGCGACGGCGAGCTGCTCGTGCGCGGGCCGAACGTCATGCGCGGCTACTGGCGGGACCCCGAGCGTACTGCCGAAGTGCTCACCCAGGACGGCTGGTACTCGACCGGCGACCTGGCACGCCTCGACCAGGACGGCAACATCTTCCTCGCCGGTCGGGCGCGCGACTTGATCGTCCTGCCGTCTGGCATGAAGGTGTGGCCCCAGGACGTCGAGGACGTGCTCCGTGCGCAGCCAGGCGTCCGAGACGCGGCGGTCGTGACGGCGCCGACGCCGACCGGCAGCGTGGTCCTGCATGCGTTCCTGATCCCGGACGGACCGTTGGACGCGGCGCCGGAGCTGTCGAGCATCGTCGCGGCAAGCAACGGACGACTCGCTCAGCATCAG
>Ga0209382_10000669_pt1 | contig 55737 bp, 56 predicted proteins | sample SoiMetdeltSBSDD5_FD_187599 | JGI IMG/M metagenome (GOLD analysis project Ga0209382, IMG submission 187599) | Bulk soil microbial communities from a Populus tree surrounding site in Tennessee, USA - Soil MetaG P. deltoides SBSDD5 (SPAdes) (version 2) | ecosystem: Environmental > Terrestrial >...
GTCGAATCGACATGCTGCTGCTTTACCCTTAGCGGCCGCGCTGGGCGGAGTGATCGTTCCGGCGCTGCTCTATATCGCACTGACGAACAACGCGCCGCTGCGGCAAGGATGGGCGGTCCCGACGGCCACCGACATCGCGTTCGCGGTGGGCGTGCTGGCTCTGCTCGGCAAGGCCGTGCCGGCCTCGGTTCGCGTTCTCCTGCTATCGCTGGCCGTGATCGATGACATCGTCGCGGTAATCATCATCGCCGTCTTCTACTCGAGCGGGCTGGATCTGCTGGGCCTCATGACTGCGATTGCGGCGGTACTGCTCGTGCTCGTCATGCATCGGCTGGGTATACGCTCCGCTTTCGCTTACGTCATTCCGGGCGCGCTCCTGTGGTTCGGGCTGTTGAGATTCGGCGTGCATCCCACACTGGCTGGCGTCATTCTGGGCCTGTTGACGCCCGCGGCGCCGCTGCGGGCCCGGGAGGCGTCAGGCGCGACGGTCGCCCGCGCGTTGCGCGAGTTCGATGATCGATCTCAGGCAGAACAGCACAATCTTACCCAGCTCATTCCACCGCTGCGCGAGCTCAAGGACGCTCAGCGTGAACTGCTGCCCCCTGCAAGCCGAGTCCAGATGGCGCTGCATCCGTGGGTGGCGTACGGCGTTATGCCGCTGTTCGCGCTTGCCAATGCCGGCGTTTCGCTCGACGGGTTGGACCTTTCCGGCGGCGCGGCTAGAACGATCACGATCGCCGTCTTCGTCGGCCTGCTGTGCGGCAAGCCGCTCGGTATCTTCGTCGCCAGCTGGTCGGCTGTCCGACTGGGATGGTGCCGCTTGCCCGAGGGAGTCGATTTCCTGGGCATCGCCCTCGTCGGGTGCCTTGGCGGCATTGGTTTCACCATGGCCATCTTCATCGCCACATTGGCGTTCTCCGGAGAGGCCGAGTTGCTCAGTGCGGCGAAACTCGGCGTCGTCATGTCATCCGCCGTCGCGGCCTTCGTCGGCCTGTTGGTGGGACGCACGCTGCTGCGGGGCATGCGGCGGCCAACACATGCACAGTCGTCGGGCGTCCACGCGGATTCCCCTCGGACGTCTCAGCAATGAACGGGACCTCGCGTCGCAGCCGATTGGCTGCTGCCACGTTCATACTGATGTGATCACGGAGAAGACGCCCGCCCGCCAGCTCGTCGCGGACACGCTGCAGAGATTCCATTCCTGTCGACGCGCGCCGAAACTTCTGAATCACGCGATACCGAGCCTCGCCAGATCTGTGAGCCGCTCACGTACTTCACCTGCGACGTTAACGGAGCGTGCTTCGGCGGCTGGTATCGAAGACTGCCATCCTGCCGGATCGAAGTGCTCGCCGTCGGTCTTCTGACTGTCGTGCCTCGATCGAGTTGCGAAGCTGCGCGGGTTCGACCAACGACTCGCGCGTGTGTCGCTCATGGTCCTTCCTCTCACTAGGTCCTCACGAGCGTCTCTTTCATTCGCACAGCCGCAACGACGCCGGACAAGAATGTCAGGCCAGCGACGACCCAAACGGCCGCCGTCATCCCAAACCGATCGGCGGTAACTCCCGCCAGTACCGCGCCCACCGCATATCCCAGGTCGCGCCACAACCGGTAGACGCCCACCGCGGAGGCACGCCAACTTGGATGAGCGACGACGCCGATCGCGGCGAGCAGGGTAGGGTAGACCATCGCGGTGCCGATCCCGAGCAGGACGCCACCCAATCCAAAGCCGACGAAATTTGCCATCGTCGCCGTCACGGCGACGCCCGCGGCTTGCAACCACATCCCCCAGACGATCAACCCCTTGCGGCCGATCCGGTCCGACAGTGCACCGGTGAAAATCTGCGCGCAACCCCACACTGCGGGATAGATCGCGGCCAATACGCCGATCTGCGCGAGACTCATGCCTGCAGCCGCGAACACGAGCGGGAACAAACCCCAGGCCATGCCGTCGTTGAGGTTGTTTACCAACCCTGCCTGACTCACGCTGGACAAGTTGCGGTCCGTCAGCGATGTGCGGCGGAAAATCTCAGGTTGCGAAATCTCGCGCGCGCCTGCGGTGGGCTGATGACTGCGTAGCTCCTGCGTCACGTGATGCCGAGTCTCGCGGATGGCGAGTGCGGACAGCAGTGAGCCGATCGCGACATAGCCGATGCCGAGGTAGAAGGGCTCAGGCCGCAATCCGAACTGCGCCGCCATCCAGCCCGTCGCGAGCGCACTCGCAGCCAGGGCGGCGTAACCAGCGAATTCATTGAGCCCCATCGCCAAGCCGCGCTGCCTCGGTCCGACCAGGTCGATTTTCATGATGACCGTCGTCGACCAAGTGAGCCCCTGGCTGACACCTAGCAGCGCGTTTGCAGCTACGATCCAATTCCAATGCGGTGCCCACATCAAGATGAACGGTACCGGGATAGCGACGAGCCAGCCGGCCACCAGCACATGCTTGCGGCCGAAGCGGTCCGACAGACGCCCAGCGGCATAGTTGGTGAGCGCCTTGGTGATACCGAAGACGACGATGAACGACAGGAGCGCGGTCTTGGCCGCAATCTGAAACTCCTGTTCTGCGATGGCCGGCAGGATGCTGCGCTCCAAACCCACCATCGCGCCGACGAACGCGTTGACGATGACCAGCAGCGTGAACTGGTTGAGGTTCTCGCGCAGACCAAGGCGAACAGCGCTCGCCTCCATGCACTAGCCCTGCAACCCGAGGTTGGCGCTCACCATCGCATCCATATCGGCTGGCCGGGGCGGCGTGTGCTGCCGCAAATAGTCGATGAAGCCTGCTCGATCCAGCGACAAGGCGGGATTCCATCGCTTCTCGAAGCCGAGGGTCGATGAAGGCTTGCCGGACAGGCCGGCGCCGCAGGCGCTGCCCGCCTGATGCCCGGGGAATATCTCGATCTCATCCGACAGCACGAGGAGCTTTGCCTGCAGGCTGTCGTACAGCATGCCGGCCATTTCGCGTTCCTGCCCGGCCAAGTCCGGGCGGCCGATCGAGCCGACGAATAGCGTATCGCCGGTGATGACGAACCACGGCGCATCGCCGCGGCGATGATCGGTCACGAGCAGGCAGATACTGTCGGGCGTGTGTCCTGGTGTGTGCAGTATCTTGATCTTCACATTTCCAACGTCGAGCACTTGGCCGTCCCGCAGCGGTTCGACGAGATACTTCACGAGTGACTGGTCGGATTCGTGGAGGCAGTACGCTGCACCCACCGCCGCTGCAAGCGCTCGGCCGCCCGAGTAATGATCTGCGTGGATGTGCGTGTCGATGACATGCGTGATCGTGACGTTGGCTAACTTGGCCGCATCGACGAACCAGCGTTCATCGCCCGCGACGACGTCAACGGCAACCGCCTTGCCATGACCTGCGCAGCCGAAGAAATACGAAATCGACGCATCGTTATTGGTTCGTTGCTTGAAGAACATCGCGCGCCTCCTGGACTCACTCTGCTTGTTTGTGCCAATTTGTCCGGCACGCGGTGCTACTCGACGTCATGTCGACGCGGCACGAGCATGTACACATCAATGCTACAAGCCGCCCATGGGGCTCGAGCCCGCGTGCGCCCAGCTCTGGAGCTTCCGGGAGCTGGCGCGGGACGCATTGGCAGTGGGCTCATGCCGCTCGTGCATCACGAGTGTGCGGTATGCCGGCGGGCAGCTCCGTGTGCGGGTCACGGCCGCGAATGTCGCGGCTTCTCGATGCGCCAGCCGCGAGCGCGCCAGTCGACGACCCCTTGTTCCATGCGATGGGCTCGATAACCCGCTTTGCGCAGCATCTGCACCGCTTCTATCGCCATCACGCAATACGGACCGCGACAATAGGCGACGACGTCGCGCTTCTTTGTCAGCTCGGCGAGACGCTGCGGCAACTCGCCCAGCGGAATCGACAGGGCGCCCGGAATGTGACCGGCCTGATACTCCTCCGCGGGTCGAACATCGAGGACGGTGACCACACCCTGGCGCACGCGGCGAATCAGTTCCTCCTTTGAGATGGCTTCCAGTGCATCACGCGACTTCAAGAACGATGCGGTGATTTCCTTGATTTCAGCCAGTCGCGATTCCGCGAGGTCACGCACGGCATGCACCAATCCGAGCACCTTCTCATCACCGAGTTTGTACTCGACGAACAGGCCGCGTTTCGTGGTCTCAACTAACCGTGCGCTGTGAAGTACCCGCAGGTGCTGGGAGGTATTGGCAACACTGAGGCTGGTCAAACGAGCCAGCGCCTCGACTCTCCGTGGGCCTTGGCACAGCAGCTCCAGAAGCTCGATTCGCGCCGGCGCCGCGAGCGCCTTGCCGATGCGGGCAAGCTGCGTATACGCGGTCTGCTTGAAGTGCCTGGCGGTGGATGTTTCCATATGTACCAGTATTCAATAGAACACTTGAATACTGCAAGCAGCAACTTAACCGCCCGGAACGAGATTATCCCAAGCAGCCATTGCACAATCGACGGCCGCCATCATCGTTTTACGCGAGGCGCCGTCCCGGGCTTGGAGGGCGAGCCCGTCCAGTACGGCTGTATAGAAGGATGTGAGGGCCGCAATATCGGTTCCTGTGGAGAGATCGCCTGCGGCGACGCCGCGCTGCAAGCGACGCCGAATGATTTTCCGTCTCTGAGCCCGCAGATCGCGCAGGTAATCCTGGACGCGCCGGCTATCGGGTGCGCCGTTCATCGCTCCAGATAGCAGTAAGCAGCCACGAGGTTTATTCGGCTGAGAGAAGCCTTTCACGGCGGCACGCAGCATGCCCTCGATCGCCTCGCGCGCGGCAACATTGCAGGTCATCGCGCGAGCCGGAGCCGTTCCTTCGGTTTTCCCGTGCAGTTCGACGACTTCGCGGAACAATGCTTCCTTTGACCCAAAGGCGTTGTAAAAGCTGGGCGCCGTGATGCCGCCCATCGCCTCTTGGAGCTCGGACAGTGTCACGCCTTCGTAGCCAGCCGCCCAAAAGAGCCTTTGCGCCTGGCGCAGGGCCTGGTCTCTATCGAAAATGCGGGGCCGCCCTGGTTTAGCCATGTCTCTGGTGGGACCCTGATTTCTATAGGGGGAACTATAAAACCCTTGACAACCCGCGACAAGCTTCGCTAGCTTTTATAGCGCGCGCTATAAAACAACAGGGATGATCCTATGTCTGTCTCCTCTCGCGTCTTCCGCCCGTTCGCAGAATGGATCGTTGCCCATCGGCTGTGGGTCATGCTCGCAGTGCTGGGCATCACAGCGTTCCTGGTCACGCGTATCGGCACGCTGCAGATGGATAACAATCCAGATTCGTGGGCGCCGCGGAAACACGCCTACGTCGAGACGACCAAGCTGCTGAAAGAAGTTTTCGGCGGTACCAACGTCGTCGTGATCGGGATCACTCCCAAGCAGGGAGACATCTATCGACCGGAAGTGCTGGCCAAGGTCAAGCGCATTCAGGAGGGTATCGAGCAGATACCGCACGTCGTGCGGCACAACATCCTGAGTCTGGCCGCGTACAAGGTTAAGCACATCAAAGGCGGGCCCGAGGGTATGGAGGTTCGCCCGATGATGGAGACTGTGCCGCAGTCGCCCGCGGAGATCGAGAGACTCAAGGCGGCGGTCGCATCGATGCCGATCTACGTCAATTCGCTCGTCTCGCCGGACGGCAAGTCGGCGGCGATCGTCGCGGATTTCAGGCAGGACGAGACCGTCGCGAATTTCGTCGACATGCTCGACGAGATGCGCGCAGTCGCCGAGCGCGAACGCGATGCGACCGTGGACATCCACTACGGCGGATCACCGGTGATCGGCGAAGCAGCGGATCTTCAGTTCATGAAGATGCCGCTGTTCTTCGGTGGCGCCCTGCTGGTCATCATGCTGATTCAGTTCTGGTCGTTCCGCAGCGTCCAGGGAATGCTCCTGCCGATGATCACGGGCATCCTGAGCGTGATCTGGAGCCTGGGGTTGATGGGTGTGCTCGGCATACACATGGACCCGTTGAACACCACCACGCCGATTCTGGTGCTGGCGGTGGCCGCGGGCCATGCCATTCAGATTCTCAAGCGGTACTACGAGGAGTACCACCGGTTGATATCGGCCGGATCGACCCCGCGCGACGCCAATCGCGCAGCCGTCGTGGAATCGATGGTCCGCGTGGGCCCTGTCATGATCACCGCCGGATTGATCGCGGCCATCACGCTCTTTTCGCTTGCGGGAACGGGCATACCGATGGTGCAGCACTTCGGTGTATTTGCGGGTTGCGGCGTGCTCGCCACGATGGCCCTGGAGATGACCATCATCCCGGCGCTGCGTTCCATGCTGCGTGCACCGAAGCAGCGGGAAGCCGCCAATGAACGCAAGGCAGGCATCGTGGACCGCTTCCTGATAGCGGTCGCGGACAATCTCGTGGGCGGGCGTGCGCCGCAGCTCGTCATCGGCGGACTCGTAGTGCTGGCGGTCGTGGGAGCCGGAACACTGTTTCTGCGAGTGGATAATAACTTCAGGCTGTACCACAAACCGGAGAGCGTTCTGCGCGTCGACGACCGGGTGCTGAATGAAACCTTCGGTGGCACCAACACTATCCAGTTCCTGATCCAGACACCGACAGCGGATTCATTGAAGGATCCCAAGGTGCTGCAGGGCATCGCGGATCTGCAGGCGTTCTTCGAGAGCCAGCCGCACGTCGGCAAAACTCAGTCGATCGCAGACCTGATCAAACGCATGAATCAGGCGATGCACGGCGATGACCCCAACTACTACACCATCCCCGAGAGCCGCGAGCTGATCGCGCAATACCTATTCCTGTACTCGCTGTCGGGCGACCCGCATGATTTCGACAGCTTCGTGGACAACGACTATCGACGCGCTGTCGTCTGGACCTACTTCAAAGATGACAGCACGACGTATGCCGACTCGGTCGCGAAGAAAGCCCAGGCGGTCGTGGCCAAGAGCTTTCCCCCGGGTGTGACGGTGAGCATGGGAGGAACCTTGCCCGACGCCGTCGCGCTCAATGAGGTGATCGTAAAGGACAAGTTCCGGAACATGGCACAGATGGCCCTGGTGGTGTTCGTGTTGGGAGCCATAGCGTTCCGGTCACTGGCGGGAGGGTTATTCGTAGTCACGCCACTGGTGGCCGTGGCACTGGCGAACTTCGGCGTCATGGGCTGGCTGGGTACGCCGCTCGACATCAGCGCGATGATATCGGCGGCACTGGCGATCGGCATCGGCGCTGACTACGAGATCTATCTTCTGTATCGGTTCCGCGAGGAGCTGGCGCGCAGCGGCGACATTCTCGCAGCGACGCGCGACTCGTTGCTGACCTCCGGCAAGGCCGTGCTGTTCGTCGCCATCTCGATCATAGGCGGCTACGCGGTTCTGCAATTCTCCGACTTCGCGTTCTTCAACCAGATCTCCAACATGGTGATGGCGACGATGGCGGTGAGCGCGTGTTTCGCGCTGTTCTTCCTGCGCGCGCTCATGATGATCTTCAAGCCGCGGATCGTCTTCGGCAATGCACGCGATACGCAGGTCGGTCAGCCGATTCCGGCGGGGCAGGGCGGTGGAAAGTGAGTCAACAGGAGCAAAGCGATGTTCATCGTACTTCTCAGATTTTCGGGCGACAAAGCCAAAGCCAACGAGCTCATGCAAGCACACAACGACTGGATCAAGCGCGGTTTCGATGATGGCGTGTTTCTGCTCGTCGGTATGCTTCAGCCCAGCATGGGCGGAGGGATTTTGGCGCACAACACGTCACTGCAGGACCTGAAGAGCAGAGTGGATACCGATCCTTTCGTGGCTGAAAACCTGGTGAAAGCTGAAATCCTCGAAATCAGCCCGTCAAGAAGCGATGAGCGCCTGAAGTTTCTGCTCGGTTGACGCATCCAGGCAGCCAAGGCTACCGGCTATCCGCGGGGCTACATTCAACTGTGCCAGGCGGGCGTAACCAACCGCTCCACACTCGCGGCAATCGCCAGCAGCTTCCTGTCGGTACCGTAAGTCGACACAAGCATCAAGCCCGCCGGCAGCGTGCCCGCCTCGTGACACGGTACCGAAATGGCGCAGCCGTCCAGAAAGTTCGCGATCGACGGATTGCGCAGCATCAGCACGTTCATGCGCGTGTATTCATCCTGAGGCTGCAACTGTGCGAGCGGCGGAGCGACGACCGGTACGGTCGGCATCAGGACAGCATCGTACGGGGCCAGCACGGCGTCGACACGCCGCCTGAAGTCGGCACGAGTCCGGAGCAACTCCAGGTAATCCGCCGCATCCTGTTGGCGGCCGCGCAGGACGCGGTTCAGCACCAGGGGATCGTAAAGCGCGGCCGAGGAGTCCGTGCTGACGCGCTCGCGATGGATTGCGTAGGCCTCGGCGGTTACGAGGCCGCCTTTGCGGTTGATGTCAGGCAACTGCTTCAGCTCCGCCAGCGGGATATCGGCGATGCGCACACCTGCTGCGGCGAGTTTCGACAGCGAGCGTTCGAACGAGTGGGCGACATGCTCGTCCAGGCCGTCGAGAACGAGAGATTGCGGTACAGCGAGCCGTACCCCCGCGAGCGGCCATTCGACGTCCGACAGCTCGGATTCGCCGCTCAGCACGGAATCGAGTGTCGCGCAATCTGCCACGGACGCGGCCAGTGGTCCGATGGAGTCCAGTGACGGAGACAGCGGAAACGCGCCGTCCCGCGGCACTCGCCGCGCGGTGGGCTTGAAGCCCACGGTGCCGCACAACGCGGCAGGAATTCGGCAGGAGCCGCCTGTGTCCGTTCCCAGTGCGGCGTACGCCATGCCGTCCGTCACGGATACGGCGCCTCCAGACGTGGAGCCGCCGGGAATCCGGCCGATTTGTCGCTCGTGAGGGTTGAGCGGTGTTCCGTGGTGCGAATTGATGCCCAGGCCAGAAAAGGCGAACTCCGTCATGTTGGTGCGGCCGAGGAGAATGAAGCCAGCGGCCCTCAGCCGCGCCACGGCGGGCGCGTCACGTTCGGCGGCAGGCGCATCCCGGAGCACGATTGATCCGGCGGTCGTCACCTCACCGCGGATGTCGAAGAGGTCTTTGATGCTGATGGGTATCCCGGCGAAGGGCGATGCAGGCGCGCCGAGGCCACGCATGCGGTCGTGAAAATCAGCCGCAGCGAGTGCGCGGGTCGCATCGTACTTCACGAAGACACGCGCGCCTTCTCCCGCCGGCGCTTCGATCCGCGCCAGACATTCCTCGACGAGTGCTCGGCTCGACGTGCGGCGGCCTTCGAGATCGGCAACGAGCTGCGCGAGCGTTCGCATGGGAGCTTCTCCGGTGAAAGGACGGTGATATTTCACAAGCATTTTAGCAGCTGATATGATCCCGCCGCGCCATCTTGGCGCGACTCGCAATCGTTGCCGGACGGGAGTTCGCATGCACGGTCGGTCTCTTCCACTGGTGCTGGGCGCACCCGGCACCGAGCCGGCGCACCCCGTCATGGTCAGGCAAGCGGTCGTGGCAGGCTGGACGGGGCGGAATCGCGATGCCGTGAACCGGCACATTGCCGAGCTCGAAGCGCTCGGCGTGCGTCCTCCGAGCACCACGCCCATCTTCTACCGCGTGTCGGCCGCACGAGTGACGGTAGACGACGTCATCGAGGTCAGCGGTTCGAATTCGAGCGGCGAGGTGGAGTTTGTGCTGCTGCAGGCCGGCGGTCGGCTCTGGCTCGGCGTTGGCTCGGATCACACGGATCGGCAGGTGGAGGCGTACAACGTCACGGTTTCCAAGCAGATGTGTGACAAGCCTATTGCGCCGCGCTTCTGGCCATTCGACGACGTCTTGCCGCATTGGAGCTGTCTCACACTGCGGTCGTACGTTGGCAGCACGGAGACGCCGGAGTTGTATCAGGAAGGCAACGTCGATGCGATGCTCGATCCGTCCGATCTGATCTCGCGATTCACCGGAGACGGGAATCTGCCAGAAGGCACATTGATGTTCTGCGGGACCCTCGCCGCGCACGGCGGCGTCCGGCCGTCCGAGCGGTTCACGTTCGAGATCGAGGACCCGGTGCTCGGGCGCAGGATCCGGCATCAGTACACTGTATCGAGCCTGCCTGTGATGGAGTGAGGCCGCAGATCATGAGCGCGAAAATTGCACGGCGCCAGATTCCAGACCGCTCCGCCACGGCTCCCGCAACCAGCTCGTCGTTGCGGGATACTGCGTACGAGGCGATCAAGAACAGCATCATCACGTGCGCATTGAAGCCTGGTGACTACGTGAACGAGGCGCAGCTGTGCGTCACGTTCGGTATCGGTCGCACGCCCGTGCACCAGGCGCTGGACAGGCTGATGCACGATGGTCTGGTACAGGTCATTCCGCGCCGTGGCATCATCGTGAAACCCGTCAGCCTCGATGAGGTGATGCAGATCATCGATGTGCGTCTCTTGAATGAAACCCACTGCGCACGGCTCGCGGCCGAGCGTGCTGATAGGGTTCATATCGAGGAGCTGGCGGGCATCCTCGCGCGAGCACGGGCCGCCGGGGGCAACGTCAAGAAGTTGATGGAGCTCGATCGTGAGTTTCACGCTGCGCTGGCTCGCGCCGCGGCCAACGATGTCCTGAGCGAACTGCTTGGCCGGCTGCACGAGCGAGCGCTGCGCTTCTGGTTTATTTCACTCAACGCGCCGGAACATCACGTCAAGGTTCAGGACGAGCATGAGGCGATTCTGGCCGCCGTCAAGAAACACAACGGCGCAGCGGCCGAAGTCGCCATGCGCCGCCATATCGAGTCATTCCGGCGCAACGTAGCGCGCTATCTATGACAAGCAGCGGGCGCGCAGACGCGTAGCTCGCGAGGGGCGATCACCATGCCGATGAACAAGCCGCACCTGGAGTTCCACCGCATCGATCTGAGCAGCGGCTGGCAGTCTCCGCAAGGGTATCCGCCGGACATTCAGCAGAAGATCCTGGCGAGCGACATCGACGAACCGGGCAAGTCCGGCAGCCGCACGCGGCTGCTGCGTTTCAAGGCTGGCGCTTTCACGACGGCGCCGTTCGTACATGACCACTGGGAAGAGGTGTATCTGATTTCCGGTGACCTGATTGTCGGCAATGACGCGGCAGGCAAGGGCGGCGAGCCGTTCGAAGCGCCAACCTACGCATGCCGTCCGCCCGGTACATGGCATGGGCCCTTCAAGTCGGAGCACGGGTGCCTGCTCTACGAGATCCACTACTACGACGAGAGTGCGAAGTAGCGCCGGGCGACGCTGATTGTCTGTCAGCCTGCGTCGCGCGCCGGTACTAGAGCGTGATGTTGATGTTCTTCGTTTGGGAGAAGGCGTAAAGCTCCTCTATCGACTCTTCGCGGCCGATGCCCGATTGTTTGTAGCCGCCGAACGGCGCACCGACATAGTGGGGCGCCGCGTTGTTGACCCATACGAACCCTGCTTCGACGCGCCGCGCCGCGCGATGCGCGTTTGCGAGGCTCGTGGTAACGATGGCTGCCGTGAGGCCGTAATCGACACTGTTGACCTGATCGAACATCTCCTCCTCGTCGCGCCACTCGAGGACGGAAAGCACAGGCCCGAAGATTTCCTCCTGCGCGATACGCATCCGCGACGTCACCTGCGCGAATATGGTGGGCTCGATGAAGAAGCCTCGCGATAACCGCGGATCGCCGGGTCGCTTGCCGCCGGCTACGAGCCGTGCGCCTTCAGATTTGCCGATCTCGACATAGCTCAGGATCTTGTCCAGCTGCGGCTTGGAGATGACTGCGCCCATGGTCGTCTCCGGCTGAGTCGGGATGCCCGGTTCGTAGTATTTGATGGCCTCGACGACACCCTGCAGCACTTGATCGTGCAGCGATCGGTGCACGAACAGGCGGGAGGTGGAGCCGCACGATTGCCCGCACCACGCAAAGTTCATGCCGCGCACCGCCGCCGTGACGGCGCGCGCGACATCGGCATCCGGATAGACGATCAGCGCATTCTTACCGCCGAGCTCCAGGATGACGTGCTTGAGCCTGTCTGCCGCCGTTTTCGCGCATGCGCGCCCGCTCTGTACGCTGCCGATCAGGCTGACCACGGGCACGAGCGGATGAGCGCAGAGCGCCTCACCGCATTCTCTGCCGCCAGTCACCAGGTTCAGGACGCCAGGCGGCAGGATTCCTTCGATCAGCTCGAACATTCGCAGGGTCGAGAGCGGCGCCTGCGGTGGCGGCTTCACGATCACCGTGTTGCCGGCGGCCAGCGGCGCGGCGATTTTCATCGCGGCGAACATCAGCGGATGGTTGTAGGCGAGAATGCGTGCGCAGACGCCGTAAGGCTCGTGCACCGTCATATTCACGACGTCCTCGCCCATCGGCGTGACGTCTCCCTTGAGCTCGATTGTCAGACCGGCGAAGTATTCGATGTACTCGAGGCCGTCGTGCACGTCGCGGACCATGAGGCTCACAGGGTTGCCGCAATTCGCCGCGTCGAGCAGCGCCAGTTCCTCTGCATGGGCGCGTATCGCGGCAGCAATCTTTCGCAGCGCGTCGGCGCGCTCGCGCGGCGTCGTGCGGCGCCAGTTACGAAAAGCTTCGTGAGCGGCGTGTGCGGCCGCATCCACATCTGCGGCGTTCGCTTCGGCGACTTGCCCCAGTGCCTCGCCAGTGGATGGACTGAACGTGTCCACATAGCCACCTGCCGGCTCGTGCCATGCGCCGCCGTAATACAGGCCGCGTCGGCGAGGCAGCGCCGCTCTTACTTTCGCGTCCAGCACAGTGATGTGATCGGGCTCTGCCATGGTTGTCACCTTGATCGGAGTGGGGAATTCATGCGGCGGATTCGGCGGCGCTGCTGCATGCGGTTGACAGCCCGGATTATATGTCTACACTTGATTGTCAGACAATCTTCTCCAATGCGCCGAGCGGGGCCCAGGTCGTGGACGAATCATGCACGTGAGCTACGAAAAACAATCTCTGGGCAGAGTACTGAGCGAAACCGAGGAGCGCCTGGCTATCGCACTGGAGCGGATTTTCGCCGGCGGGCAGCATCAGTTTGACGAAGTGAGCGCGGCGTTGCAGCGGCTGAACGTACCGCGGCCGTCCGGCGCCGCAGGCGCCTGGAGCGCCAGCGTGCTGGAAGATGAGCTGCGTCTGATCAACGCGTCGCTTGATGACGCCTATGCCCGGAACCCGCCTTTCACTGGCGACGCGCAGTCATGAGCGATGCAGAGGGCGGGATCACAGGCGTTGAACGAGGCAGGCGAGGGTAGTCATGTCAGGTATGGATACTGAACAACGCATCGCAACCCGCATCAAGCAAGGTCTCCTTGGGCGCTGGTACGTCGTCGCCAAGTCCGGAGATGTTCGTTCGCGCAAGCCTTGCCGGGTCCGGGCGCTGAGCCGTGAACTCGTCTTGTGGCGCGGATCGGACGGTCAAGTTCGCTGCGTGGAGGACCGGTGCCCGCACCGCGGCGCCCGGCTGTCGCGCGGCGCCGTCGTCGGCGACGACATCAGCTGCCGCTATCACGGCGTCACCGTCAATGGCGACGGCAAGGTCGTCGATGTGCCCGCGATCGCCAACTGCCCGCTGCAGGGACGCAAGGCCGTAACGAGCTACGCGGTGCGCGAAGTGAGTGATGGGATCTTCGCGTACTTTCCCAGTGCGCAGTATCCCGAGCCGCGCGAGCTCGAATTGCCTCATGAGCTCACCAGCGACGAGTACGCGACTTTTCTCTGCTCGGCGCCGTGGAGCTGCAACTATCACTACGTGCTCGACAATCTCGTCGATCCGATGCACGGCATCTACCTTCACGCGGACACCTTCACGCTCGGCGAGGGGATCAAACAGGACACGGTACGGCTGCAGGAGACGCCGCAAGGCTTCATTGCGAACCGCGTCGGCCAGCAGGGTGTCAATCTCGACTGGGTCGAGGCGGTAGTGCACGGGTCGATGATCTACAACCGGGTCATCATTCCGTACCCGGCCGCAGGCGGGCCCGGCGGGCCGATGATAGTGATTCCCTGTGTCACGCCCGTGGACGAATCCAGTTGTCGGCTGTTCTTCTGGCGCACGCGCAAAGTTTCCGGCCTCGAGCGCGAAGTGTGGCGCTTCGTGTTCCGTGCGCTGTTCGAGTCGCGACACTGGTACGTGCTCGAGCAGGATCGCGACATCCTCGTCAGCCTGCCACCCGACGCACGTGCGCACGAGCATCTCTATCAGCACGACATCGGCGTGAGCCGCATTCGCCGGCTCATCGAAAGGCACGCGAAAGAGCAGATCGAGCTCGAGGACCAGGCCGCGACGCTCGCAAAGAGCGGCACCGCGCGGGGATGAGAGGTAAGAGCGCGTGTTGCACGGGCGCACCGTCGTCATCACAGGGGCAGCCCGCGGCGTGGGTCGCGCGATTGCCGAGTGCTGCGCACGGCACGGTGCGAGGCTGGTGCTCGGCGATATTCTGACGGACCAAGGTGCACAAACAGCGCGCGAGCTCGTCAGCCGTGGCGCAGACGCACGCTTCGTTCCTGTCGATCTCGGCGTGCCAGCCTCCATCGAGCAGTTCGCCGACGAGATCCTGCAGCGCGAAGGCGTCATTCATGGTCTGGTCAACAACGCTGCGATTGCCACTAAGGTCGGTGGCGCCGCGTTCGAAGAGATCGATATCGAGCTGTGGGACCGCGTCATGCAGGTCAACGTTCGCGGCACGTGGCTCATTACGCGGGCGCTGTCACCGATCTTCGCCGCAGGTGGGCAGGGCCGTATCGTGAATCTTGCTTCCGACACGGCGCTGTGGGGCCCACCGCGGTTGCTTGCCTACGTCACCAGCAAGGGCGCGGTCATTTCCATGACCCGCTCGCTGGCGCGGGAGCTCGGGCCGCGAGGCATCGGTGTAGCTGCGGTCGCCCCCGGCATCATGCGTAATGAGGCGACCGAGTACGTGCCCGAATCACGGCATCGCGAATACGAGTCGGGTCGTGCCGTACCCGGGCCGCAATTTCCGGAGGACATCACGGAGATTGTTGCGTTCTTGCTGACGCCCGGAGCGTTGCCGTTGACCGGACAGGTGCTGCCGGTCAATGCCGGCTTTGTCTATACCTGACGTGTGGAACGGGCGCTGACGCCTCAACTCTTCGAGGCTGATGCGCCGGCAGCGCGCGGCTTGCCCGAGCCAGACCGCGGCGCCTGGGGCAACACTGCCACCTGTTTGGCAGCCGCGCATGCGGAGTTGATGTGGCGCTTGGTCGCCTCCTTGGCCGCCGCCGGGTCCTTCGCCGCGATGGCTGCAGCGATCTCCTGGATCTCGTGCGCGCAAAGATAGCGCCAGCCTTCATAGCGCAGCGCCTGCGCGCGCAGGAAGTTCAGGCGCGAGACCAGCGAGTGGATCACGTCGATCAGCACTGCATTGCCGCAGCCGGTGAGAATGTGCGAGAAGAACGCGTTGGTGGCGGCGAGCTGATCGAGCGCCCGCTCCGTGTTCAGTGTCGCCAGCAGCTGTGTGAGGATCTTCTTCATCGCGGCGGCATCCTCTGGTTTCGCCGCTTCGACGAAGCGGGCCACAGCCTCGCTGGTGAGCAGCGACCAGACGTCGTGGATGGCCTCGATCTCCTGCCAGCCGAGCTTGGCCACCGACGGGCCGCGATTCGGGATGATCTCGATGAGCCGCTCGGTCTCGAGGATGCGCAGCACCTCGCGCAGCGACGGCCGGCTGATCTTCAGATCGCGGCACAACTCCGCCTCGACGAGCTTCTGTCCAGGCTGCAGCTCGCCCAGCATGATCGCGTTGCGCAGCCGCGTGACCGACTGCTCGATGACAGTCGACTGCTGTCGGGGTTCGACCTTGGCGGCGGCGGTTTTCGTCATGGGTGCGTCCGGTCTCACAGGTGGGCGCAGATTGTAAGGCAAGGCGGCGGCCACCGCGCCGCGGCTTTGCCCTGATGCCTGAGTGCATTTCCGGTCCGAGGTTGACACTCCCAGGATTGTCAGACAATATTCCTGCCGCATCCTCTCTCACTGCACTTCGTCGGATCAACCGGAGGTCGAATGCAATACTCGCGCGCCAACGCCAAGGACTGGGCAGCTGAGCACTGGCGGGGCGTGTGCAACGTCATCATGCCGAGTTACAGCGCCGACCTGCGCGAGCTCAACGAGCAGGCGATCCGTCACGATGTCCGGCGCAACATCGAGCTGGGCTTCTGGGGTGCGTTGCTGGTTTCCGAATGCGGCACCAGTCTCGAAGAGTATCGCCGCTTCATGGAAATCGCCGTCGACGAAGCCAAAGGCCGGCAGCATTTCGTCATTCACGGCGTATTCGATACGCCCGAGCAGACCGCGCAGATGGCGCGGGCGGGCGAGGCCATCGGCGTGTCGGGCATGCTGCTGGGGCAGCCGAACTGGTTCTATCCGCGCACCGAGGACGAGCTCTATGGCTATCTGGAGCGGGTTGCGGGGCAGACGAATCTGGCCGTATGCCTGTTCGCCACCGTGCAGATGAACGTGACGCGGCTGCATCCGAGCGGCTATCCGCCGAAGGTGCTGGCGCGAGCTGCGGATATCGAGAACGTGGTGGCGGTGAAGTACGAAGTCGGTCGGCCCGGCATCGCTGGCGATCTCGAGCTGTGGAAGCTGCTGCAGGGCAAGCGCGTGCTGTTCTCCGATCCGCTCGAGGCGCATTCGCCACTGACCGTGGAAATGTTCGGCCAGCAGTGGATGGGCACCAGCAACTACGAGTACTGGGGCGACGCGGTGCCCAGGTATTTCAAGCTGCTGCTCGAAGGACGCTTCGCGGACGCCATGGAGATCTACTGGCGCATCAATCCGGCAAGGCAGGCGCGCGTGGCGATTCAAACCACTTTCGCGGGCGGCAACTTCATCCACCGCTATCTCTGGAAGTATCAGGGCTGGCTGCACGGCTACAACGGCGGGCCGATGCGGCAGCCGGTCATGAAGCTCAACGACTCGCAGATGCGCAGCGTGCGCGAGCCGCTGCTCAAGTGCGGGTTCCACATCCCCGACGAAGACGCGGTCGCTTTCTATCAAGGGCGCAATCCCTGCTGAGGCGCGCGCAGTGACGCTCCTTCTCACCCATGATGCCGTGCGCTCCGTCGTCGGAATGAACGATGCGATCGACGCGATGGAGCGCGCATTTCTCGAAGAGGGCCAGGGAGGGACGCTCCTGCCGCAGCGGATCAACATGAAGGCTCGCGGCGGCTGGCTGCGCGTCGGGCCGGTCGCCCTGGAGAAATCGGGCTGGATGGGCTTCAAGGCCATGAATCTCGCCCCAGGGCAAGGGGTGCGCTATCAGGTCCATCTGTATCGGATGGATACGGGCGAGCTCGTCTGCATCATGGACGCCCAGCATCTCACAACGTTGCGTACCGGCGCGACAAGCGTGGTGGCGACACGCCGGCTCGCGCGCCCCGGCCCGGCGGTCGTGGCGCTGCTGGGCTCCGGCGTGGAGGCGCGCGCTCAGCTGTATGCGATGCAGGAGGCGGGCTTCGTGAAGTCGGTCCGAGTCTTCAGTCCCACTGAAGCGAACCGCAAGCGGCTGGTCGATGACTTTCGGCGCGAATACGCCATGAACATCATCGACACGGCCAGTGCGGAGGAGGCCGTCGCGGGCGCCGACATCGTGCTTGCGGCCGTGAAATCGACCGACCCCGTGCTGCTGGGTCGTTGGCTGAGACCGGGGATGCACGTGAATTCCGTCGGCACGGCCCGCCGCGATCAGCGTGAGATCGACGTGCAGACGTTCCAGCGTTGTGACCGCATCGTCGTCGATACCAAAGAAGGCGTGTTCGCGGAGGCCGGCGATGCCGTAGCGGCGGTGGATGCCATACCGCCCGGGAGCGTGCATGAATTGTCGGAACTGGCCACCGGCGCGGCTCCAGGGCGCAGCAACGCCGAAGAGATCACTCTGTTCAAGTCGGTCGGCACGGGCATCCAGGATATCGCGCTCGCTGCCGTGGTCTATCAGCGCGCCCGCGAGCGCAAGCTCGGCATGGAGCTGGGTGAGTTCCCTTACCTGAAGGCGAGCAAGTGATGTCGGCAACCGTGCTCAATCCCATCGAATACCTGAAGGGTTACAGCAGCGAAAGCGCCGAGGCGTTTCAGGCGCTGAGGAAAGCAGTTCGTGCCGCAGGGCCGCTGGACGAGCACACCTGCGAGTTGATCACGCTCGGTGCCTTGGTCACTTCCGGCAGCGAGGCGAGCTTCAAGACGCATGCGCGCCGCCTCATCAAAGATGGCGTGGCGCGCGACGCGCTGCGCCAGGCGGTGCTCGTGACATTCGCTGCATCGACGACCTTCTCACAAGTGATCGACGGCCTGCGCTGGATCGATGATCTTGACGGCGAACGGCGCTGAAATGCCAATCTGGTTCACACCATCAACGCAGTGCTGGTGAGCTCTGAAGGCCCAGGATGTCGCTATACGCTTTGCAGAAAGTGATCCGGGACATCAACCGCAACCCGGAATCGCGCGAACGCTTCGTCAGCACCCCGGAAGCACTCCTTGCGGGCTACGAGCTATCGGCCGCCGAGCGCGCAGCTCTGGTTGGTAGAGATTACGGCGCGCTGTACCGAATGGGCGTGCACGGCCTGTTGTTGCGGCCCTTCTCGATCATGCACTCGGTCGCCGAGAAGGATTACTTGGCCGCCATCCAGGCGGAGGGAAGTTGATGACGATTTCCTACGCCTGCGCGATGGGGCATGCGCCGGGCATCACCGCTTGGCGTGACGCGGCGCCGGCAGACCAGCGCGGGCGGCTTTATGCTGCCTTCGAACGGTTGGGTGCCGAGCTTGCGGCCGCGCAGCCCGACGTGCTGGTGCTGTTCACTTCGGAACACTGGGCCAACTTTTTTCTCGACCACATCAGCCCGTACTGCATCGGCCGCGCCGAGCAGTACCACGGCCCGATCGAGCCCTGGCTGAAGATCGAGCGCCAGCGCTTGCAAGGCGACCCGCAGCTTGCGGAAGCGATCGTCGATGCCTGTTACCGTCACGACATCGAGCCCGGCTTCTCGTACGAGCTGCAGCTCGATCATGGAACGATGGTGCCGCTGCACTTCCTGCTGCCGCAGATGAATCTGCCCATCGTGCCGATCTTCATCAATACGCTGGCGCCGCCGCAGCCCACGGCTCGTCGCGCGCTGGCATTGGGGCAGGTTGTGGGCGAGGTTGCTCGAAGCTGGCCGCAGCGCGTGGGCATCATTGCAACCGGAGGGATGTCGCATGATCCGGGCGAACGCGGTCACGGCACGATCGATACGGCGTTCGACCAGGCGTTTCTCGACCACCTGGTCCGTGGCGATCTGCAGCAGCTAGCGAAGTACACGCCGGACGACTTCAGCGCGGCGGGCGCGGGCGCGGTAGAGCTGCTGAGCTGGATCGCGCTTGCCGGAGCGCTGCAGCGTTTTCGCGGTGAGGTCGCCGCTTACGAGCCGGTCCGGGCTTGGGCCACGGGCATCGGCGCGATGTCGTTCGCGATACTGGATCAATAGAGGGCCGTGTCGAGCGCGACCTGTCCTCGAATCCCTGTCTCATGAGCCGCCCGCTGATTCCGGTTCGCATAGCACGCAAGCAGCGCGAAGCGCAGGACATCTCTTCCTTCGAGCTCGTCGATCCTGACGGTCGGCCGCTGCCGGCGTTCAGTGCGGGCGCCCACATCGATGTGCATGTTCGGCCGGGAGTCATCAGACAGTACTCGCTTTGCAGCCGCGTCGAGGAGCGGCAGCGATACCTCATAGCGGTCCTGCGTGATGCGCACGGCCGCGGCGGTTCGCGCGCCATGCACGACGAGCTGCATCCCGGTGATCTCATTCAGATCGGCGAGCCGCGCAATCACTTCGAGCTCGTGTCGGCCGAACGCTCGCTGCTGCTGGCCGGCGGCATCGGCATCACACCGATCCTGTGCATGAGCGAGCATCTGGCGCGCAGCGGCGCCGATTTCGAGATGCACTATTGCACCCGCTCACCAGAGCGTACCGCATTTCGTGAGCGCATCATCGACGCGCCGTTTGCACACCGGGTTCACTTTCACTTCGATTCGGGCCCGCCCGAGCAGCGCCTCGATATCGCGGCGCTGCTCGCGCGCCCGGCGGCGCGTACTCATCTTTATATCTGCGGCCCCGCACCTTTCATCGATCTCGTGCGAGAGACAGCCAGAGCCAGAGGCTGGGCGCAGGCAAACGTTCACTTCGAGCTCTTCAGCGCCGCCCCGATCCTTGTCGGAAGCAACCAGGCATTCGAGGTGCAGATCGCGCGCACAGGGCAGGTCTACACGGTACCGCCAGATCGCACGGTGCTGGAGGTATTGCGGGCGCAGGGCATGAGCGTGCCGTCATCCTGCGAGCAGGGCATCTGCGGTGCCTGTCTAACGGGTGTCCTATCCGGCGTGCCGGATCATCGTGATCACTTTCTCACCGATGCCGAGCACGCCCAGAACACCCAGTTCACGCCTTGCTGCTCGCGCGCCCGAACCGCGCGGCTCGTGCTCGATTTGTGACCGCGCAGCGCGCTCGGGGCTGCTATTCGGTGCCGCCCAGCTGCGCGTGCACGGCCACGATCTCTTCATATTTATAGGACGCATTGCCCTGCAGGACGCCCATGTCGCGGGCGAACTGATTCATGGCCGCCACGCTCGTGGAGCGAATGCGCGCGTCGTAAAAGGGAAGATCGCGGCGAATGAGCTCTGCGATCAATTCCGCCTGAGCTGCCGGAAACAGCTTGCGGCCGACCTTCGCCGCAAGCTCGGGCTCGGCCTTGAGTGCTTCCTGGGTCGCGACGATCGCGCGGACTGCGGCCGCGGCGATTTCAGGGCGCTCATCGACGAGGCGTTGAGTAGCGGCCAGGGAGCTGAACGTGTAGTCGAAGCATCCTTGTGGACCGTCGCCGCGGCGAACATCGAGTACCAGCGTGCCGACGCCGCCACGCACTGCCACCTCGGCTGCCATGCCGTTGGCCCAGAATCCGTCGATCCTGCCTTCCTCGAGCGCTTTCGCCGCGTTCACGCCGAAGTTGACGCCGGCGTTGTTCGCACCGGGCACCGGCGCGATCCTGACCTCATCACGCTGCAGGTCAATGCCGCTGGCGGACAGGATTCGCCGCAGCCCCATTTCAACCCACGGTGCTGCACCGATACTGCGGCCCTTGACGCAGCTGAGGTCGCCGCGGTGTGCGTTGAGGTCAGTGCGCATCACCAGGAACCAGTACATACCCTGGGCCTGCGCGCACAGTAGTTTCACGCCGGCCCACTCCGGAAACGCGGCGAGCGCCGAGTGAGCCGAGCCGCCGACGAAGTCCACCCGGCCTTCACGCAGGGCGCGGTAGGCCTCGTTCACCGGAAACAGCAGCTCCAGCGAAACGTCGAGCCCGGCCGCGGAGAAATAGCCGAGCTCGCACGCAGCCACGGCCGGAAAATAGGAGTTCGAGATCAGGTCAGGAACGACGAGTTTCATAGGTCGCGGGCGGTCCGCAATGCCGCAGTCGTGTGCTCTTGCTCCTTGCCGTAATTGCGCAGGAACATGGCGAGCACCGCCGTGGTGCCGGCGAAAGCCGCGAGCGCGAGCAGGCCGCCCGTGAAACTCTGCGTCCGCTCCTTCAGGAACCCGATCAGATACGGGCCGACGAAACCGCCGAGCGAGGCGAAGCTGTTGATCACGGCCATGCCGGCGGCTGCGGCGATGCCGCCCAACAGATCGCCGGTGAGCGCCCAGAACACGCCGAACATGCTCCAGATCGCCGCGGTGGCGACGCACAGCGCAATGAAGGATTGCTCCGACGTGGGGGCGAGGGCGGCCCAGAGATAGGCGACTGACGCGATAGCGGCGCTGATCGCGAGGTGCCACTTGCGATCACCCGAGCGATCCGAATGCCGGCCCCATAGAATCATCGCCGCGCCGCCGAGCATGTAGGGAACGGCAGAGACGGCGCCGACCTGCAGGTTGGTCAGATCGCCCAGCGATTTGATGATCTGCGGCAGCCAGAACACCGTGCCGAAGTTGCAGCAGACGAAGAAGAAGCTGACGACGGTGATCATCAGCACCCGCCGATCGAGCAGGCCCTGGCGCAGCGTAGTCGCGCCGGTCCTGCTTTTCGCGGCATGCTCTCCCGCAATCGTCTCCGTCAGCCAGCGCTGCTCCGACGGATCGAGCCAGCGCGCCTGCAGCGGCGTGTCGGGCAGCACGCGCAGCGTCAGCAGTCCCAGCAGGATCGTCGCGATGCCCTCGAAGACGAACACCAGCTGCCAGCCGCGGAACCCGCCCAGGCCATCGAATTCCATCAGGCCGGTGGCGATCGGGCCGCCGAGAATGCTGGCGACTGCCGTGATCGACAGCAGCAGAGAGTACGCGAAGGCGCGTTGCGCGCCGGGAATCCACAAGCTGAGAAAGTAGAGCAGGCCCGGCAGCAGGCCGGCTTCCGCGACGCCGAGCAGGAAGCGCGCGACGTAAAGCGACGTCGCACTGTTCACCCATCCCATTGCCAGCACGACCAGGCCCCAGCTCACCGCGATCCGCGCCAGCCAGAGCCGGCCGCCGACGCGGGCCAGGATCAGGTTGCTCGGCAGCTCGAACAGGAAATAGCCGAGAAAGAATACGCCGGCGGCGAAACCGTACACGGCCGGCGTGAATCCCAGATCCTTGTTCATCTGCAACGCCGCGTAGCTGATGTTGGAGCGGTCGAGCAGATTGACGAACAGCAGCAGCATCGCGAACGGCAGCAGCCGCGTCAGGACTTTGGCAATGGCCCGTTCACCGCAATCGTTGTGCATGGCTGTCCGCTCGGGCGGTCGAGGTGCGCGTATCTTACTCACAAACTGTCGGCTGTGAGATATTTTTGTCAGACAATCTTTTCTTGCTTATCATCCCCCGCGGTCCGCGCAGGGGGTGAATGTCATGGAGCATGAGGTATTGGCTGAGGTTCAGACCGCGCTCTACAGCGGCGGTAAGTGGCACAGCGCTGCTGATGGAGCACGTTTCGACGTGCTGAACCCGGCAACGGAGTCAAAGTTGGCATCCGTGGCGGACGCCAGCGTTGCCGACGCGCGCGCGGCAGTGGAGGCTGCGGCAAATGCTTTCGAGCGGTGGTCCGCCACTGCGCCACGCGAGCGCGGCGAGATCCTGCGAAACGCGTACGAGCTGCTGACTGCGCAGAAGGAGCGCTTCGCCGCCCTGATTACGCTTGAGAACGGCAAAGCGCTCACCGATGCACGCGCCGAAGTGGCGTACGCCGCAGAATTCTTCCGCTGGTACTCGGAGGAAGCAGTGCGCAACATCGGGCAGCTGTCGCGCGCGCCGGCTTCCGGCGCCCGGATTCTCGTGCAACATAAGCCCGCGGGCATCGCCGTGCTGGTCACACCCTGGAATTTTCCGGCTGCCATGGGCACACGCAAGATCGGGCCGGCGCTCGCTGCCGGTTGCACTGTCATCGTCAAACCAGCATCTGAAACGCCGCTGACCATGCTGGCGCTCGCAGCGTTGCTCGAGAGCGCTGGCGTGCCAGCTGGAGTTGTGAACGTGCTGCCGTCGCGTCGCTCTGGCGAAGTGGTCGGCGCGATGCTGCAGGATTCACGAGTGAGAGTCGTCTCCTTTACGGGGTCGACGCAGACGGGCCGAAGACTGCTGCATGCAGCAGCGGACAGCGTGATCAATCCGCGCATGGAGCTCGGCGGCAACGCGCCGTTCCTCGTCTTCGAGGATGCGGATCTCGATGCGGCCGTCGAAGGAGCCCTGGTCGCGAAGATGCGCAACATGGGCGAGGCCTGTACTGCGGCGAACCGTTTCTATGTTCACGATTCGCTGTTCGACCCGTTCGTGCGCGAGCTGGCGGGTGCCATGAGCAAGCTCAAGGTCGGCAACGGCCTGGAAGCCGGTGTTGCCGTGGGGCCGCTGGTGTCGGCGCAGGCGCGCGACAAGATCGCCTCGCTCGTCGAGGACGCACGGGCGCGCGGCGCGCGGGTAGTCACCGGCGGACGGCCCATCGGCGGGCCGGGTTACTTTTACGAGCCGACGGTGCTGGCGGATGTGCCCGATGGTGCGCAGTGCCTTGGTGAGGAGATATTCGGTCCGGTGGCGCCGGCGCAGCGTTTCAGCGATGAGCGCGATGTGATCGCGCGGGCCAACGCGACCGAGTACGGGCTCGTTGCCTACGTCTTCACGAGAGATCTCGCGCGCGGCCTGCGGGTCAGTGAGCGCCTGGACTTCGGCATGATCGGTCTCAACCGCGGGCTCGTTTCCGATCCCGCCGCGCCGTTTGGCGGCGTCAAGCAGTCCGGGCTTGGCCGCGAAGGTGCGCACGAGGGTTTGCTGGAGTTCCTCGAAGCGCAGTATGTGTCAGTCTGCTGGTGAACGTGCGACGGACGCGGCCGCGAATATCAGGCCACGCGGCGCGCGGCCGATGCCCTGATCCGCCACGGCGTTGAAGATTGATCTGCAGGCTGTTCTCGACAGCCTGACTAGGTTCGCTGAGCTGCTGCCTGACTCGACCTGCGCTTACGGCTGGTGGCCCGCGGGACTGCGCTGGCGCGCCGCGGCCGCTTGGCTTTTTGCTTCGCGTCCGCGGCGCTGCGCGAGCTCAGCTCATGCAGCCGCGCAACCTGCGTAGCGGCCTCGCAAGCCGATGCGATGTGCTTGCGCGTCGCCTTGCGCGCGAGCTCCGGATCGTGGGCCTTGATCGCGGCCAGGATGGCCTCGATTTCCGCGGCATAGACCACGCCCCAGCCTCGATGCAGCAGCGCCTGCGCTCGCAGGAAGTTGATGCGCGAAACCAGCGACACGACCAGCTCCGCGAGCGGCCGGTTGCTGCACTTCTGTGTGATCAGCGTGAAGAAACTGTTCGTCGCCGCGAGTTGGCCCAGCGGCGAATTGCTTTCGATGTGTTGCTTCAGCGAGCGCAGGTCCTGCGTCAGGCGCGCGATATCCGCCTTGGCCGCGCTCTTGGCGAACCTGGCGACGGTCTCGCCGGTCAGCAGCGCCCAGACTTCATGGATCGATTCCACGTCCTCACAGCTCAACCGCGCCACTGACGGGCCGAAATTTGGGACGAGCTCGATGAGCTTCTCCGCCTCGAGCGCTCGCAGCGCTTCCCGCAGCGACGGACGGCTGAGATCGAGCGAGCGGCACAGCTCTGCTTCGATCAGCTTCTGTCCCGGGCGCAGCTCGCCTTGCATGATGGCGTTGCGCAGCTGATAGATCGCGCGTTCGGTCGTCGTCGCCGTGGCGGGCGCGGAGACCGCGTCCAGCCGGCGCACGTAGGCGGAGTCAGCCACAGGTGTCGTCCTTTGCATTGTTGGCATGGAATGGGCACGGCGCCGTCGTTTTTGGTGCGCGAAATCATATCGTTGGCCCGCTCCAGCCGCAATTGCACAACAGGGTCAAGATTTCACAGACTGTCAGACAATATCGACGGCGCGCCGCGCGTCGATGCACCGCAAATGTGCCTTCGGCAGCATGGAAACGGTCTGCGTTCATCTTCTCGACCTCAGGAAATATCCAATAAACAAAGGCATTTACGAACCACTGTCGGCAGCGTTTGGCGCCCGGCGCGACGCGGCGCCGCGCCGATCGCGCACGAGGCGACTCGTCCGCTTCCAGGCTTGCAACACGCAACAATGTATGACAATAATGCCTTCGACATTTCAGGGGCGGTTGCCGCACAAGACGCCGCCTCGCAAAATAAAATCGAGAGGGCGGTGCTATGCTCACGGGGAAGCGCGACGGCCAGACAGATGAATCGCGGCAGCTATTCGGATTCGGGTGGCTGGTTCTGGGAGCGGCCTTGCCGACGCTCGCCTCGCCCGGCGCCGTCGCACAAGCGACCGCCGAGCCCGAGGAGCAGCGGGCCAGCGTGGTGGAGGAGGTGACCGTCACGGCACGGCGACGCGAGGAGAACCTGCAGGACACGCCGATTTCGATCGCCGCGTTCACCGCCGAAGCGCTCGAAGCGCGCAACGTGCAGAATGCCGCTGACCTGGGCGACTTCACGCCGAACATGCAGTTCGACAATGCCGCGCCGCTCTCGAACAGCAATTCGGCTTCTTCGATATTCATCCGCGGCATCGGCCAGACCGACTTCACGCTGAACATCGATCCGGGCGTCGGCCTGTACGTCGATGGCGTCTATGTGGCGCGTTCTCTCGGAGGCAACCTCGACGTGCTCGACATCGAGCGCATCGAAGTGCTGCGCGGACCGCAGGGGACGTTGTTCGGGCGCAATACCATCGGCGGCGCAATCGTGGTCACGTCCAAGCAGCCGACCGCCGAGCTGGGCGGCAGTGTCGGGGTGACGCTGGGAAGCGATGACCGGCTGGATGTGAAGGGCAGCGTCAACATCCCGTTCAGCAGCAAGTTCTTCGGGCGTTTTTCCGCCGCGAAGCTCAATCGCGACGGCTATGTGAAGCGTCTTCAGACCGGCGAGTGGACGGGCGATGTCGACCGTGTCATCGGTCGCGGCGCTTTGCACTGGGAGCCGACGGACAAGTTGACTCTCGACCTCGTTGTCGATGGCACGCGCGTGCGCGAGCAGGGAGCCGGCGCGACCGGGCTTGCGGCCATCGAGACGTCGTCTTTTGGCGGATTTCACAACCGCTTCGTGGCCGGAGTTCCGTGCGTACCGGCGCCCTCGCCGCGCGACAACCCGAACTGCTTCAACGATCAGTTTCTGACTGCGTCCGCCTTTCAGTCCAATGGAACGTTTCCTGTCGTCTCCGATCTGGATGTCCACGGTGCAGCCTTGACCGTCGAGCTGGAGGTGGGCGCACTGACTTTCAAGTCCATCAGTTCGCTGCGGGAGCTGGACAGCTTCACATCGCGGGACGCCGATCATTCGCCGCTCGCGATTGCCGGCACGAGCGTCGATCTCGACCAGGAGCAGATCAGCCAGGAGCTGCAGGTCCAAGGCAGCTTCTTCGATGATCGCCTCGACCTCACGGCCGGTGTCTACTATTTCGGTGAGACCGGCACGGACCGGAACAACGTCTCCTTTTCGACCGTGCGGGTTCTGAGCGGTGGCTCAGTGGATAACGACGCGCTGGCGGTTTTCGCTCAGTCCACCTTCGACATCACGCCGCGCCTCCACCTGACCGGCGGTGTGCGTTACACCGACGAGACCAAGCGATTCTCTCCAGACCAGGTTGTCACCGGAGCGACGCCGCCCGCCTCGGTAGTATTTCCTCCGGGCACGCGAGTCCTGCCGCTCGGCGAAGTGTCCAGAGACGCCGAAGATGTCTCGCCGCTGGTGAGCCTCGCATACGACTGGACCGACGATCTGATGACGTACGTCACCTACTCGCAAGGGTTTCGCAGCGGCGGTTTCACTCAGCGCGTGTTCCCGCCGCGCAGCACCGTTCCCTCGTTCAAGCCCGAGTACGTCGATACCTATGAGATCGGCGCCAAGGCGACTTTGTTCGATGCGCGCGTGCGCCTGAACGGAGCGGTCTTCTACACGGACTATCAGGATCTCCAGGTCAATGTCCTCGACGGCGCTGCGACAACGACGCAGAACGCCGCGGCCGCAGAGATCAAGGGCTTCGAAATCGAGCTGGTCGCCGTGCCGATCGAAGGTCTGCAGATCGAGGCCGGCATCGGCCACCTCGATGCGAAGTACACGCAAGTCGCCGCGATTGCGCTGCTCGACATCGACGACGAGCTCGTGAATACGCCGGAATGGTCCGGCGCGCTGGGAGTGTCTTACGAAATCCCGATCGGCCGGCTCGGCTTCCTGACGCCGCGAGTCGACTGGTCCTATCGCAGCGAAGTTTTCAACGACGCCCCCAACACGCTGCTGATCCGCCAGGAAGGGCACGGACTCCTGAATGCGTCGCTGCGCTTCGCGACGACTGACGGGCGCACGGTGCTCACGCTGAGCGGCAGAAATCTCACCGATGAGGAGTACATCACGTCCGGTTTCGCGGACCTGACCACGCAGGGCATCGCCGAGGCGACCTACGGGCGGCTGGCGGAGTGGGCGTTGAGCATCAGCCGGGAGTTCTGAGCAGTTCGCAGGTAGCGCCTATCCACGCGAGGTGTGTGCGATGCAGTTCGCGGACAAGAAGCGAGAAGAGGCCCGGCAGGCCGGCGTTGCGTATGGGCTGGAGGGGCGTGTCGCGCTGATCACTGGCGGCGGGCGCAACATCGGCGAGGCGATATCGCTCGGCTTCGCCGGCGCCGGCGCGATACCGGTGATCATGGACCTCAACCTCCGGGACGCCGAAGCCGTCGCCCACAAAGTGGAAGTGATGGGCGGGCGTGCACTCGCGCTGAAGGTTGACGTCTCCAACCCGCAGGAAGTGGAAGCGGCAGTCGCGCGAGTCGCGCGCGAGCTCGGCAGCGTCGATGTCCTGGTGAACAACGCGGCGAAGTTTTCCGAGCTCAAGTATCGAGACTTCGCCGAGATACCGCTGGACGAATGGCGGGCCGTGCTGGAAGTGAATATCACGGGCGTGTTCATCTGCGTCCGCGCGGTCGATCCGTACATGCGGGCCGCGCGCTGGGGACGCATCATCAACATCTCGTCCGGCACGATACGAATGGGCCGGCCGCATTTCCTGCACTACGTGTCGTCCAAATCCGCGCTCGTGGGCATGGGGCGGTCGTTGGCGCGCGAGCTCGGGCCATTCGGCGTAACGGTGAATACCGTTCTGCCGGGCGTCGCGTTCACGGCGCTTCAGCAGCAGCGCCTGGATGAAGCGTACCGGGCGTTCATTCTGCGGATGCAGTGCATTCCACAACCCATGGATGCGAGCGCCCTGGCCGGGCCGGTCGTGTTCCTCGCGAGCGAGGCGGCCGCGTTCGTGACCGGGCAGGAGCTCGCCGTCGATGGCGGCCTCACGCACGGCTAGGGAAAGCACACGCTGCGATTCGCAGCCGAAGATCGAGTTCTGACATCACTGAAGGGGAATACCGTGACGGCGACTGCGCGTTCGATCTCCGACCCTACGCGATCATTCCTGTCTCGTGAGCACGGGTTGTTCATCGACGGCCGCTGGATCGAGGCGGGAACCAGCAAGCGGCTGTCCGTCCGCAACCCGGCGACTGGCGACGTCATCGCTGTAATCCACGAAGCGAGCGCGCCGGACGTCGATCGCGCGGTCACGGCGGCACGCAGGGCGCTGGAAGGAGACTGGTCGCAGATCGGTGCGCAGGCGCGCGGCGAGCTGCTGCACCGGCTGGCGGGCCTCATCGAGAGAGAGGCGGAGCGGCTCGCGGAGCTGGAGACGTTGGAAAACGGCATGCCGTTGTCTCTTTCGCTCAACACTTTGCGCAGCTTCTGCGTGCCCTTCATCCGCTATTACGCAGGTTGGCCGACCAAGATCGTCGGCGACACGCTGCCCATCCGGCCGAGCTGGGCGCCGCCCGGCGACTGGCTCATCTACACGCTGCGTGAACCGATCGGCGTCGTCGCGGCGATCATCCCGTGGAACGCGCCGTGCGCCATGATGGTACTGAAGCTGGCTCCGGCCCTGGCCGCCGGCTGCACGCTGGTGTTGAAGCCGGCGGAGCTCACGCCGCTCGTGGCGACGCGCATCGCTCAATTGGTGGAGGAGGCCGGCTTCCCGCGCGGGGTCGTCAATCTCGTGCAAGGTGTCGGCGAGACCGTGGGTCGCGCGTTGGTGCGCCACCCGGCGGTCAACAAGATCGCCTTCACTGGATCGACGGAGGTCGGCAAAGCGATCGTCCGCGAGGCCGCGAACGACCTGAAACGAGTGACGCTGGAGCTCGGCGGCAAGTCGCCGTTCGTGGTGTTTCCGGATGCGGATCTAGACGAGGCCGCGCCTGCTGCGGCCATGGCGTGCTTCATGTTCGCGGGCCAGGCCTGCATGGCCGGCACGCGGCTGTTCGTCGCCGAGCCGATCTACGACCGGTTCGTCGCCAAGGTCGTCGACTTCTCGGCGCAGCTGAAGTTGGGCGACGGGTTCGATCCAACCACCACGATCGGCCCACTGATCTCGGCGGCCCAGCGCTCCCGGGTGCAGAGTTTCGTCGACCGCGCCAAGCGGCAAGGCATCAGCGTCGCTTGCGGCGGCTCCGCAGTCGGAGACAAGGGTTTCTTCTACTCTCCCACGGTGTGCGTCGGCGTCGAACCCGATACCGAGTTGGCGCAGACAGAAGTCTTCGGCCCCGTGATGGCGGCCATCCGCTTCGACATCGACGACGAGGCCGCCCTCGTGCGGGCGATCAACAGTACGCCCTACGGTCTCGCCGGATCGGTCTGGACACAGAACCTCTCGCGCGCGCACCGGCTCGCGGCTCGGATCGATTCCGGGCAGGTCGGCGTCAACGTCCACGCAGCCATCAGCCCGGAAACTCCTTTCGGCGGCAACAAGCAATCCGGCTGGGGGCGCGAGTACGGCAGCGAGGGCTTGGATGCGTATCTCAAGACCAAGGCGGTGAGTGTTCGCATCGCCGGTCCCGCGTCCACCGCTTCGCTCGGTTGAACCATCGAGCGCGCGAGGTCATCGCCCGTGAAGATCAAAGCTGCAGTCCTCGAGCGCCCTCATATGCCGTTCACGGTCTGCGACATCGATATCGCAGGGCCGCGCCCCGACGAAGTGCTCGTGCGAGTCCACGGCGCGGGGATCTGCCACACCGACATCGGCGTTCGCGACGCGCACTTTCCGGTGCCGATGCCAGTGGTCCTCGGTCATGAGGCTGCGGGAACGGTCGAGGCGGTGGGAGCGAACGTAACCAGCGTCGCGCGAGGCGATCACGTCGTGCTGACGGTGAACACCTGCGGGAGTTGCAGAACCTGCCGCATCGGTCGGCCGACCTATTGCGAGCATCTCTACGAACGCAACTTTTCCGGCGCCAGGCCGGACGGTACATCGCCCTTGAGCCGCGACGGAACGGCCGTTCACGGCGCGTTCTTCAACCAGTCATCGTTCGCGACCTATGCGATCGCGTCCGAGCGCAACACGATCCGCGTCCCGAAGAGCGCTCCGATCGAGATGCTTGGACCGCTCGGGTGCGGCGTGCAGACCGGCGCAGGGACCGTCATGAACGCGTTGCGGGTGCCGGCCGGCGCTTCGATCGCGATATTTGGCGCCGGCGCCGTCGGCCTGAGCGCGCTGCTCGCCGCGAAGCTGCAGGGTTGCGCGCCGGTCATCGTGGTCGACACGCGCAAGGAAAGATTGCGGCTCGCCTTGAAACTCGACGCCGATCACGCGATCGACGCGGGCGAGTCCGATCCCAAAGCCGTGATTGCCGCGCTCACTCGTGGCGGGGTCGATTTCGCAGTGGAGGCCACCGGCGTTCCCAAGGTGCTGCGCACCGCGGTCGAGTCCATGCACTCGCTCGGTGTCTGCGCCCTGGTCGGCGCAGCGCCATTTGGCAGCGAGGTTGCGCTTGACGTCAGCAGCATCTTCTTCGGGCGGACGGTGCGCGGCGTGCTCGAGGGAGACGCCGTGCCGCACCTCTTCATTCCGCGCCTGGTCGAGCTGTATGCGGCCGGAAAGTTTCCATTCAATGAGCTCGTGAAGTTCTACGCGTTCGACCAGATCAACGAGGCGGTGCGCGATGCCGCGGAGCTGGGGACCACCATCAAGCCCATTCTTCTTACGCTATGAGGGGAGCAAGATGATTCACAGAATGTCTGCCGCAGGCCCGCGCCGGTCGTGCGTGCTATCGCCCATGTCGTTGTGCGGCAGCGCATTGACGGTTGCGGCGCTGACGACGCTGCCGAGTATTGCGCGGGCGCAGGATGCCGGCGCGGAATCTGCGCCGATGGTTGCAGAGATCGTCGTCACCTCGCGCAGGATCGAGGAGAACCTGCAAACCACCCCGGTGGCGGTCACTGCACTGTCGGGGACGGAGCTGGAAGCACGCGGCATCAGCTCGCTTGCGCAGATCGAAGCAGTGACGCCGAATCTCAACTTCGATTCCTCGGCCAACATCTCCGGCAGCAATTCCGCGGCGTCGGTGTTCATCCGCGGCGTCGGCCAGACGGATTTCCAGCTGACGACGGACCCGGGCGTCGGGATATTCATCGACGGCGTCTATGTGTCGCGCGGCGTTGGAGGCTCGATGGACCTCGTCGAGATCGATCGGGTCGAAGTGCTGAAGGGTCCGCAAGGCACGCTGTTCGGCAAGAACACCATCGGGGGCGCCATCAGCATCGTCACCCGTCGCCCCGGCAATGAGCTGGTCGGGCGGGTCAAGGTCGCGCGCGGCAGTTTCGACCGGCTCGAAGCGAGCGCCTCGGTCGATATTCCCGTCAGCGACAGCCTGCTGACGAGCTTCTCGCTCGCGAGCATCGACAGCGACGGCTATGTGAAGCGGATCGCGCCCGATCCCGCGCTCGACGGGCAAGGCTTGGTCACGTCGTTCGCAAACGGCGGACGGCTGGGTGATGACAACTCGGTCTCTTTCCGCGGCGACGCCCTCTGGCACGTATCGGACAGCTTCGACGCACGGCTCGTGGTGGAGCGCACCAGGGAAAGAGAGAACGGTGCGCCGCTCGTGGCCGTGGCCATCAACCCGAACTCCGGTTTCAATCTGTTCTGGAATAATTTCGTCGCACCGCTCCTGCAGCCGTCCATCGGCGATCTGGCGTTCTTCAACGAGCAGTACCTGACCGGATCTCCCTATCTGACCTACTCTACGGCGCGCTCGGCATCCGACCTCGATCTGTGGGGGACCACACTCACACTGGACTGGGAGGTTGGCGAGAATCTGAACATCAAGTCGATCTCGGCCTGGCGTGATGTGGAAAGCTTCTTCACGCGCGACTTCGACCACTCGCCGCTGGAGCACTCACCGAGCTTCAACATCTTCGAATACCGGACGATCAGCCAGGAGCTGCAGTTGAGCGGAGCGCCGCTCAACGGCCGCCTGCGCTGGCTGGCCGGACTGTTCTATTTCGACGAGACTGGATCCGACAACAACAGCCCGCGGTTTCCCGTGGTTGCAGTGCGTAGCGGCGGCAGCGTCGACAACGACAGCGCAGCGGCATATTTGAACGCGACTTATGAGATCACCGACCGTTGGCACGTGAGCGGCGGCATCCGCTATTCGGACGAGACCGTCCGCTTCACTCCCGACCAGATCGTACTGGAGCTGGGCCGCGCCGGCGTGCCGCTGCCGCCGCCTGGCATCCCGAATTTTGCGCTGTCGGACTTCTCGCTCAACCCGCCGTTGTTCGTGCCAGTGCAGGTGGGTGATCGCATCCTCCCGTTCGAGGAAGTGTCCCAGTCGATACGCAAATGGACGCCGCAGCTGAGCGTGCAGTACTTCTGGACGGACGACATTCAGACCTATGCATCGTACTCGCAGGGCTTCAAGAACGGCGGCTTCACGCAGCGTGTCTTCCCGCCGCAAGCAGTCACGCCTGCTTATCAGCCCGAAGAGGTCAAGGTCTACGAGGTCGGCTTGAAGAGCGATTTGTTCGATGCGCGCGTGCGCCTCAACGCAGCTGCCTTCTACACCGACTATACCGATGTTCAGATTGTCATCAACGAGGGCATTGCACCGACGATACGCAACGCGGCCCGCGGCCGGGTGCAAGGCGGGGAGGCGGAGTTGACCGCACTGCTGACGAACCAACTGGTATTCACCGGCAGCGTCGGTTACATCGATGCGGGATTCCGCGAGCTGGATGATCCGGCGGCGGCGGCCGCAGTAGGGCTGTTCGTGAGCAACAAGTTCCCCAACACGCCGGAGTGGTCCCTGGGCTCCTCATTGAGCTACCGGCACGACCTCGGCAGCAGCGGTGACCTGACCTGGCGCGGCGATTGGTCGTACCGGAGCACCGTATACACGGACGCAGTGAATACGCCGGAGCTCACGCAACCGGGCGTGCACCTGCTGAACGCCTCCGTAACCTTCGAAAGCGCCGACGGCGACTGGAGGCTGAGCCTGCACGGCAAGAACCTGACCGACGAGGCCTACATCATTTCCGGCTTCAACGACATCTCCGGCAACGGGGTTATCGAGGCGGTTTTCTCGCGACCGAGGGAGTGGCTGGTCGAGCTCGGCTATAGCTTCTAGCCTGCCGCGAACCCGGGCGACTACCTGCGGGCCACGGAAGGCCTGCCGACGGGTCTTACATAGTTTTCGCGTACGCCGTGCCACGCGCCTGGTCGGCGCGCCGGCTGGCACAAGTCCTTTGACCAATGCCGTGCGGACGAGCTGACGTACACGTGCGAACGTGCCATGGCGAAACGTCGCGGGCGCGACCCGCTCCGTGACTGCACATGTATCGCTTGACGTAGTAGGACGCATGTCCTAGGCTCGCGCGTCAGTTATAGGACAGTTGTCCTACGCCGGTGGATCCATGAGCGAGCAGACGACACGCGACCAGATCGTTGCAGCAGCTGATCAGCTGTTCTACCGGGAAGGCTATGAGCACACGTCCTTTGCGAGGATCGCCGCGGCCGTTCAGATCTCGCGCGGCAATTTCTATTATCACTTCAAGTCCAAGGACGAGATCCTCGATGCCGTGATCGAGGCACGCCTTGCCAGCACCCGCACGATGCTCGAGCGCTGGGAAATCGAAGGGGAGGGGCCGGAGGATCGCATCCGCAGCTTCATTCACATCCTGGTCGCCAATCGCGCCGACATCAAACGCTACGGCTGTCCGGTAGGCACGCTGTGGACCGAGCTTGCGAAGCTCGGTCATGGCTCGCGAAGCCAGGCAAATGAGCTGTTCACCCTGTTTCGAACGTGGCTGCGCCGGCAGTTCGCGCTTCTGGGTTGCGAGGCCGACGCCGACGCGCGAGCTATGCACCTGCTTGCACGCAGTCAAGGGGTCGCTACGCTTGCGAGCGCTTTTCACGATGAGAAATTCATTCCACAGGAAGTCGACCAGATGTGCGATTGGCTGAGCTCATGCGCGACGGACGCCCGCCGCGTCGTGGACGACTCTCGGCGAGAGCCTGCGCAGCCCCGTCCCGGTCGCAAGAGGAAAGCTGCGGCGCGGCGGCCGCCAACTTCGCACAGGTGATTCCGGCAACGCCGGCCGCAAGCCAGTTTCGCCCGTCAGTTCTCCAATGGACCGCACGGCTGCGGCCCAGAGTCAACGACCGAGGAGTCTTTCGCAATGAAGCACCTTGCCACGGCTACTGCAGGCATTTGCGCCGCCATGGCCCTCGCCATGGTCAACCCGGCTGTTCACGCGCAGAGCGCCGGGAACGCTGCGCAGAAGAGCCCATGGGGGCCTGCCGATGAGATCGGTACGCTCAACATGATGACCGCACAGTCGCGGCTCGACATTCTCGAGCAGGTCGCGAGCGGTGCAATCTATGATCTGGCGGTGGATCTGTTCGTGGGCATGCCGACCTGCTGTGATGTGCTGTTTGGTGACCCGAGCTACCAGATCTGGATGACTCACGTTCCGGCGCGCGGCGAGGCGGATGAGCTGCTGTCCCATTCGGGCGACGTCGTCTCCATGTCGACGCACACCGGGACGCACATCGATGCGCTCAATCATTTCGGCCTGCACGGCAAGATATGGAATCAGGTGCGAGCGGACGATGCGGTCGGTGTCCGCGGCTGGACCCGATCGGGTGTGGACAAGTATCCGCCGATCGTCGCGCGAGGTGTGCTCATCGATGTTGCGAAGTCGAAGAATGTCGAGCACCTGTCCCCGTCCTATGCCATCACGGTAGCGGACTTGCAGGAGGCGCTGAAGAAACAGAACACGACGCTTCGACCGGCCGATGTGGTGCTGATTCGGACGGGATTGATGCGGCTATGGCCGGACCGATCCAAATACCGGCTCGAGGTTCAGGCTGGATTGAGCCTGGAGGCGGCCAAGTGGCTTGCCACGCGGCAGCGGGCGATGTTGCTCGGCGCGGATAATCTGGGCCTGGAGAAATTCCCCTCCTCGGATCCGGCGAACATGGCACCCGTGCACGCTTTCTTGCTCGCCGAGCAGGGTGTCTCCTTCATGGAAGGGATGTGGTTGGAAGACCTTGCACGCGATCAGGTGCATGAGTTCCTCTTCATCGCCGCGCCACTCAAGATGCGCGGCGCGACCGGCGCGCCGGTCCGGCCGTTGGCGATCCCCATCCGACCTAAGTCCTGAGGATGTTCTTGCCAAGTGGAGACGTTCGATGTTCCTAATACTGCTCCGGTTTGCCGCCAACAGAGGCAACGCCAGCCAGTTCATGGCCGGCCACAATGAATGGATCAAGCGTGGCTTCGACGACGGCGTGTTCCTGCTCACCGGGAGTCTGCGTCCGAGCCTGGGCGGGGGGATCCTGGCCCACCAAATATCGCTGGCGGATTTGCAGAGCAGGCTGACTGCGGATCCGTTCATTGCTCACGGCGTCGTGACCGCTGAGATTCTGGACATCGCGCCGTCAAGGACCGATGCACGGCTCAGCTTTCTGCTCGCCTGATCCGTCACACTGCTGCTTCGATTCTCGTCCAATCCTTATAACCGGTCAGTTCGACCCCTATGAGTCACGAGGAGACGAGTCATGCGCACATTCGACGTCCAGGCTATCGAAATTCACGCACCGCGCGCGGCGGTGTACGGCTTCATCCGCGACCCGCGCAATCTACCGAAATGGGCGCATGCGTTTCAGCGAGCCGACGAGAACCGCGCGAGCTTGGCGACCGAGAACGGCGCCGTCGATATCGGCCTGCGTACCTACGCCAATGCGGACACCGGGACGGTGGACTGGGAGCTCGAGTTTCCTGATGGTTCCAAGGGTATCGCCCAGTCTCGGGTGACGCCAACCACGCGCGACACGTGCATCTACAGTTTTGTCCTGCACGCTCCGCCCGTGCCGCTCGAGCAGATCGAAGGGGCTCTCGACGCGCAACGGCTGGCCCTGCAGCGGGAGCTCGTAGAGCTGAAGCGGATTCTGGAGACGCAATGAGCGACGTCATCACTCTCGAGGGTCTGGCGCGGCAGGCGCTCGCCGGGGAGCGCTCTGCCGTCGAGGAGCTGGTGCGCTCGCTGCAGGGCGATGTTTACGCACTGGCGCTGCGCATGTTGTGGAATCGCGAAGACGCACAGGACGCGGCGCAGGAAATCCTGATTCGCGTCCTGACGCGCCTGTCGAGTTTCGACTTCCGCAGCAGATTGCGTACCTGGGTTTATCGGGTTGCGGTCAACTACCTGCTCGACATGAAGAAGAGTGCGGTCGAACGCATGAACCTGAGCGCCGAGCGTTTCGGTGAGGACCTGCGGCAAGGGTTGGCGGACGACGGTCCGCTGGCGCACGAGCAATCCGTGCTGGTGGAGGAGGTGAAGATCGGCTGTACGCTCGCGATGCTGCAATGTCTCGATCGACCGCACAGGCTCGCCTATATCCTTGGCGAGATCTTTGACTTGTCCGGTCCCGAGGCCGCGGCGGCGCTGGGAGTCGACGCTGCCGTGCTGCGCAAACGGCTCGAACGAGCACGCAGCGAAGTACTCGATTGTGCACGGTCCTACTGCGGGCTCGTATCGGACACGGCCGCCTGCAGTTGCAATCGGCGCGTCCCTGCGGCTGTACGCCTTGGGCGTGTCAACGCCGATAGTCCCGACTTCGCCGCACGCGCGGTATCGTTCGATCAGCTGCGAACAACGGTGCGCCGGGTCGAAAGGGCTCGGATCGCCCTGGAGCTGCACAGATCCAGCCAGCCGCGTGCGTCCTCGATCGATCTGGTACGGCAGATCATCACGGCCATCGAGACTGACGGTGCCCGTAGCACCGCCACTTCTTAGGTCCGGTTCGCTGTCGATTCGGTGAGGTCATCTCACTGCGAAGCGCTCGCACTCAAAACCGAAGCCACCTACGTGCTGATGCGTCGACCGCTGCTGCATCCGGGTGGAATGAGGGCTTTGAGCGCATGGAAGGCACGTTGCTGGGCTATGAGTTGGCAGAACAACGTTTACATCGAAACCATCTACTGCGGGACAAGGCGAGCGCGACCTGAGGTGTGTTCCGTGACGAGCGTCCGCGGGCCGTCATGATCCGCTCGGCCAGGTCCGAAACGGTCGGCAAGCAGACGATCGCGCTGAGCGCCAGCAGGATACGTACGGCGATGGCGATGCTCCGCACGGCGTAGGTGAATGCGTTGTGACGTGGTCGCACTCGGGCGGGTCACGATCGACAGCACCACCTGCACGAGGTCGATCAGACCCCGACGGCGGGACGGATAACGCAAGCTCATGACAGCACCCGCAGCCTGTTCCGCGCGGCCCGCTGGCCGTAGAGCGAAGCTGCGTTGGAGCCCTCGCGGCGCAACTTCGGATCCGGGAACAGATCGTTGGTGTTGACTGCCAGCAACAGCGTACGCACGGACTTGCGAGGGCTCAAATCCGTGATGCATGACGTTAGCCCACGAAGCTCCAGATGAGAGGTCTTCGTCGACTGACCGCGCTTGCGCGCTTGAGGCGCACAGGTACGGCAAAGTCTCTCTTGATCTTGGCGATGCCTGGCTGAAGCGAGGCAGTTCGGCTTTGTTGCTGGTGCCTTCCGTCGTTGTCCCTGAAGACTTCAATGTCCTGATCAATCCTCGCCATCCGGCAGCAGGTGATATCAAGGGTCAAAAGATTCGGCAGTGGACGTACGATGGACGGCTTCGGTGACGCTCGCTGATAGAGCAAATCTCACGAGCGCCCTACAAGTTCCTCGCAAACCCAGCGCGGCAGCAAACCGATCGGGCGCGATTACGAGACTCAAATGATGAGCTTTTTCCCCAAATTGTGAGCTTTTGGAAAAGCTCATCAATTGAGTCCTTGAAACGCAGGGGTGCGTCTGAAATCATGGCTCGGACGGCTAGTTCGCGCGCCTCGAAACCACACTAGGCTCACGAATCGGGGGTGCAGGCTCAGGAAATAGGGCTTTCGACATGATCTTCGATGACTTACGACGTCTATCGCCCCCAATCGCAATTTTCTGTCGGACATTTGGACGGACATTTGAGTGCTGTTTCTCGAGAACGGCAGTCGAGACAGCACGTTAGAACCCTAGGAGATTATTGAGTGGGAGTGACTCGCGCCGACTGCAGGCCCGTATGGATATTCCAGACGACATCTTCACCGAGCCCGACGATGTCAGCCCCGACACGCTGGCCAATCTGGGCCCGCTTGCGCGTCTGGCAGGCATCTGGGAGGGGCAGCGCGGCGTCGATGTGAACCCGAAGGCTGACGGGCCGGAACGACGGAGCTATTACGAGCGCATCGAAATGCAGCCGATCGATCCGCAGGCCAATGGACCGCAACTGTTCTACGGCCTGCGCTATCACGTCCACGTAAACACCCGGGAAGAGCAGATTACATTCCACGATCAGGTCGGCTACTGGCTGTGGGAGCCGGCCACCGGTCTGGTTCTGCAAACCGTGGCGATCCCGCGAGGCCAGGTAGCAATCGCGGCCGGGCACGCCGAGCCTTCCGCGACCAAACTCGTCCTGCAGGCGGAGCGTGGGCAGACCGAATATGGCATCTGCTCGACCACGTTCCTGGAGCTCGCTTTTCGTACGGACTCCTATCGCATCGAGGTCGAGTTCCACAGCGACGGCTCGTGGAGCTATGTTTCCGACACCACGCTGCGGGTGCGAGGCCGCGATGCACCCTTCCTGCACCGCGACCGCAACACTCTGACGAAAATCGCGGACGCCGGCCCGAATCCGCTGGCGCGGCTCGTTTCAGCGGCGGCTACCTGAAGCTGCCGCGCGGCGCCGGGACAATTCGTCCGGGTTGCGGATCGGTATGTTCAGGCCGCGCTTGATCGGCTCGAACACGAACAGCGTTTCGTAGCGCTTGACGTTCGGCGCGTCGAGAAACAGATCGTCGATGACGGTGCGACAGCGCGGCATGCTGTTCGCCGCCACCATCACCAGATAGTCCCAAGCGCCCGCGAGGTCGTAACACTGCTGCACCTCGCCGGCAGCCAGCAGCCGCTGGCGGAAATCCGTATGCAGGCGCTTCGATTCGCGCTCCAGCGTCACGAGCACGCAGGCAAGCACGGTACCTGCCACCGCATCTGGATCGAGCACCGCAATCTGCTTGGCGATGACGCCGCCCGATCGATAGCGGGACAGACGGCGTTGCACGGCACTGGCCGAGAGGCCGACGAGATCGCCCAGCTCGTAGAGCGGGCGGGCGGCATCGTTCTGCAACAGGTCGAGGAGCTTGCGGTCGATCTCGTCGAGCTGGAAGGCGGGTTTGCGCGGCACGCAATATTGTTGCGTCGGCACGCGCAAAGAATCAATCGCGTCGCGACCCCGGTCCGTAGACTGCAATGCCATGAAACATCGCCTCTCGCTCCAGCACATCGTCGCAGCGTCCGCAGCCATCGATCCGGCGTTCCGCGACACGCCGCAGTACGAAGCCGAGACGCTGCAAGCAGAGCTCGGCTGCCGGCTCGTGGTCAAAGTGGAGACGCTCAATCCGATCCGTTCGTTCAAGGCGCGGGGCGCGCAGTTCCTCGTATCGCAGCTGTCGGGCTCGCCGCATCTGGTGTGCGCCACATCGGGCAACTTCGGCCAGGGCATGGCCTATGCGGCTCGCAAGCGCGGCTGGCCGATCACCGTCTTCGCCGGTGCGCACGCCAATCCGCTGAAGGTCGGGCGCATGCGAGCATTGGGCGCGACGGTTCGCGAAGGCAGCGACGATCCGGACGAGTTGCACGCTGAGGCAGAAGCATTCGCGCGCGAGAACGGCTTTCATCTCGTGCAGGACGGTCGTGAAGCTGCGATCGCCGAAGGCGCGGGCACGATCGCTGTCGAGTTGCTGCGCTGGCCAAAATGCTTCGACGACATCGTCGTGCCTCTCGGCGATGGCGCGCTGTTGGGCGGCATGTCGCGCTGGATCAAGGCGCAATGCCCGACCACGCGTGTGATCGGCGTGTGCTCGACTGCATCGCCGGCGATGGAGCGTTCGTGGCGCAGCAACAAGGTCGTGAGCGCTCCAATGGCCCCGACGATCGCAGGCGGTATCGAAGTAGGAACGCCCTTCGAGGAAGCCGTGACCGATCTGGCCGGATCGATCGATGACGTGCTGTTGGTCCCGGACAGCTCGCTGATCACTGCCATGCGGCTCGCGCACAAGGAGCTGGGCCTCGTCCTCGAACCCGCAGGTGCCGCCGGCCTCGCCGCCGTGCTCGATCATCGCGCGCAATTTCGCGGCCGGCTCGTAGCGACAGTCCTGACCGGCGGCAACGTCAGCCCCGCAAATATGAAAGAGTGGCTTGCCGATTGACTTGTAGGTCGGGCTTTAGCCCGACTCCGATTGGCCTGAGCCGCCCGGCCAAAATGGCTCGCGAGGCGTAACCGCTCCACGCGCTACCATACGCGTGCGATGACCAAGCACGCGCGCTCCGTCTTCTCCGTCGACGTGACCGGCCTCGAAACGGGCCAGGATCAGCCGGCGTACATGCGCATCTGCGATCGCCTGCGTGCGGCGATCACGAGCGGAGCACTGGCCCCGAATGCGCGCTTGCCATCGAGCCGCACGCTTGCCAAAGATCTCGGCGTCGCGCGCAACACCGTCGACTGGGCATTGGGGCAGCTCGTCGCCGACGGTTACATCGTTCGGCGTCGCGGCGCCGGCACGTTCGTCGTGCCGCAACTTCCGGAGCGCGATGCACCGCCACTCGCGCCAGCGCGGGTAGCGAAATCGAAGCCTCGCAGCGTGCCGCCGCGACTGTCGGAACGCGCCGAGGCGCTGCGGAGCTACCCAGGCAGCTACCACGCCGAGACGATTGCTCCGTTCAAGCCGTCATTGCCGCCTGGCGATCTGTTCCCGCGCAAAGTGTGGAATCGATTGCTGAGTCGCGAGGCGGGTCGCGCCGGCAACGAATACTGGGGCTACGGCGCAAGCAACGGTCTGCCGGCGTTGCGTGAGGCGATCGCGGAACACGCGGCCGCGATGCGTGCGACTCGCTGCTCGCCGGATCAGGTGATCGTCGTGACGAGCACGCAGCAGGCGGTCGAGCTCGCCGGCAAAGTCATCGCCGATCCGGGCGATCGCGCGTGGGCGGAGATGCCCGGCTATCAACCGGTGCAGCATTGTCTGCGTGCCGCCGGCTTGCGCATCGTGCACGTGCCGGTGGACGAGCAGGGGCTCGATGTCAGCGCAGGTCGCCTGATCGAACCGCAGGCGCGTGTCGCGTACGTCACACCCGCGCACCAATATCCGCTCGGCTATGAGATGTCGCTCGAGCGCAGAAGGGCGCTGCTCGATTGGGCGGTCGAGCAAGAAGCTTACATTCTCGAAGACGACTACGACGGCGACTATCGCTACGAAGGTCGGCCGATCGCGTCGCTGCAAGGCATGGATGCCAACGGACGTGTCATCTATATCGGCAGCTTCAACAAGATTCTCTTTCCCGGCCTGCGCGTCGCGTACGCAATCGTGCCCGAGCCGTTGGTCGGTGCGTTCGTCGATGCGAAGCACATCGCCGACGGTCACACGGCGCTCCTCACCCAGGGTGTACTCGCAGCGTTCATCCGTGACGGACACCTGGCGCGTCACATCCGCAAGACGCGCACCATCTACGACGAGCGGCGGCGGGCGTTTCTCGACGAGGCACAAGTGCTCGCGGATTTTCTCGATCTCGGCCCGGCACGCGGGGGCATGCACGTGACCGGCATTTTCAAGGACAATCGCGCGCTGCGGCTCGACGATCGCGCGGTTGCGGCCGAATGCGCGCGGTCGGGGATAGAAGTGCATCCGCTGTCCAAGTACGGTGCGACGGGTCGCGGCGGTCTGGTGTTCGGGTTCGCTGTCGCGTCGCGCGCCGCTGCAAGGTCGGGCCTGCGGATCGTGCGGCGTGCGATTGTTTCGATCGGTGGTCTGGATTCATGAGCGATTCGATATTCATGGCGCGAGCGCTGGAGCTGGCACGCGAAGCGGAGCGGGCCGGCGAAGTTCCGGTGGGCGCAGTGGTTGTCAAGGACGGCGCGATCGTCGGCGAGGGATGGAACCGCCCGATCAGCACGAACGATCCGACGGCGCATGCCGAGATCGTTGCGATGCGCGCAGCGGCACAGCAACTCAGCACTTATCGGCTGCTCGACACGACGCTGTACGTCACGTTGGAGCCGTGTTCCATGTGCGCTGGCGCGATGGTGCACGCACGTGTGAAGCGCCTGGTGTATGCAGCCACCGATCCGCGCGCGGGCGCAGCTGGAACGATCTTCAACATCGTTCAGCATCCGTCATTGAATCATCGGGTCGAGTGCGAGGCGGGACTGATGAGCGAGGAATGCGGCACGATGTTGCGCGCGTTTTTTCAGGGTCGGAGGTAATGGCTCACTGACTGCGTCGAGAATGGTTCTAGGAATGAGCCCGGCTGCCTCGCATAGTTCACGCAACGGAGGCAGCAATGAACGCACTCAAGCTCACCTTGATTCTTGGCCTGCTACCGGTGCTTGCGCACGGCGCCGACACACCCGCACAACGCGACGGCCAGCACGATTTCGACTGGGAAATCGGCACGTGGAAGACGCAGCTGAAGCGTCTGCAACGCCCGCTTACGGGCTCGACCACCTGGGTGGAGTACGAAGGGACGACGGTCGTCAGGAAAGTCTGGGACGGCCGCGCGAATTTCCTGGAGCTCGACGTCAAGGGTCCGGCCGGTGCGATCGAGGCGCTATCGCTGCGGCTCTACAACCCGGAGTCGCGCCAATGGAGCCTGAATTTTTCGAACAGCCGCGTCGGCACGATGGCAATCCCGGCTGTCGGCGAGTTCAAGAACGGCCGCGGCGAGTTCTACAACCAGGACACGTTGAACGGCCGCTCGATCTTCGTGAAGTTCATCATCCAGTGCGAATCGGCCGACGTCTGCCACTTCGAACAGTCGTTTTCCGGCGACGGCGGTCACACCTGGGAAACTAACTGGATCGCGACGGATACAAGAGTTAAATGAGCCGGGCCGAAGCCCGACTCACGAGGTATGATCGCGCCCCGCTGGATACCCACAGCAGGGAGCCCTTCATGAATCTGTCCGTCACAGAGATCCGACTTCTATCGAGCGGTGCCGTCTCCGTCGAAGTGAGCGCGGCTGCCCCCATGGACCGCCCGTCGACGACCACCGGTATCGATGCGGTGCGGTTTCAGGTCCATATCCCGAAGAACGAAGTGCAGAGCGATCTCGAGGCGCTCAAAGCGCTGGCGCTGAAGACGGTGAAAGGATTCAGGATCGGCTAGCGCAGGGAGAGTGGCGGAGAGGGTGGGATTCGAACCCACGTACACCGGTGAAGATGTAACTGGAATTCCAGTCCAGCGCCTTCGACCGCTCGGCCACCTCTCCGCATGAGGCCGCGCAGGTTACCTGCCCGGCGTCCGTCAGGCAAACCCGATGCCCGCCGACTGGATTGCCTCCATGACCTGCCCGTGGAACTGCTTCGACAGCGGTACGAGCGGCAGGCGGATGCCATCCTGAATCAGGCCGAGACGGGCGACCGCCCACTTGACCGGAATCGGGTTCGTTTCCAGGAACATCGCCTTGTGCAGCCGCTGGAGCTGCGCATCGAGCTTGCGCGCGAGCTCGCGGTTGCCGTCGAGCGCAGCGTGGATGACGTTTCCCACCTGCCGCGGTGCGACGTTGGCGCTGACGGACACGACGCCTTGGTAGCCGGCCAGCACACACTCACACGCCAGGTCGTCGTCGCCACTCAGCAACGTCATGCGACCAGCCACGCGCGAGAAGTGCTCGCGATTCCGCTCCAGCGACGCCGCTTCCTTGATGCCGACGATGCTGGGCACAGCGGCCGCGAGGCGCTCGACCGTCTCCGGCTTCATGTCGCAACCGGTTCGACTCGGTACGTTGTACAGGATGATCGGAATCGCGACGCGTTCGGCAACCGCCTTGTAGTGCTGGAACAGGCCTTCCTGCGTCGGCTTGTTGTAGTACGGAGTGACCATCAGGCAGGCATCCGCGCCCGCATCCTTCGCGAGCTGTGTCAGCTCGATGGCCTCGTGCGTCGAGTTGGCCCCGGTGCCAGCGATGACTGGAATCCGCTTGGCAGCGCGCCGTACCACTGTGCGCACGACGCCGATGTGCTCCTCGACGGTCAGCGTCGGCGACTCGCCGGTCGTGCCGACCGCGACGATCCCGTTGGTGCCGTTGGCCACGTGGAATTCGACCAGGCGCTCGAGCGCCTCGTCATCCACTGCACCGTCCGCCTTCATGGGCGTGACGAGCGCCACGATGCTGCCGCTGAACATGGGAATTCCCGGGGAATCCTTGGAAGAAAGGTGGCCCGGATCGTACTGGCGGGCAGCCTCGCGGCGCAAGGCGCACTGGGCTCAAATCCGCCGTTTTAACCTCGGGGCCGAGCCTGTAAACTTGCGCCCCGCCCACCTTTTCCGCTCTCCCATTCGATGCAATTTATCGTCATCAGCGCACTCGGCAGCGACCGGACCGGCCTCGTCTACGACCTCACGCGCATCGTGCTCGACTGCAACGGCAACATCGTCGACAGCCGTATGACGGCGCTCGGCAGCGAGTTCGCGATGCTGCTGCTCGTCTCCGGCAACTGGCACACGCTCGCCAAGCTGGAGACCGAGCTCAAGAAGCTCGGCGATGCCGGTGGCTTCACGATCAGCGTGCGCCGGACCGAGCCGCGCGCAGCACGTCGCGAGGTCGTCACCTACTCCGTCGACGTGGTTTGTCTCGACCAGCCGGGCATCGTGCACAACCTGGCCGGGTTCTTCAGCTCGCGCGGCATCGACATCGCGGAGCTCTCGACGCGCAGCTATTCCGCCGCGCACACCGGCGCGCCGATGTTTTCGGTGCAGATGGTGGTGCACATTCCGGCCAAGATCCACATCGCGGCGCTGCGCGAGGAATTCATGGATCTGTGCGACCAGCTCAATCTCGATGCAATCCTCGAACCGGTGAAGGCATGACTGTTTCATTGAACAAGAAAGTCCCCGCATTCAGCAGCCCCGTGACGGGCGGCAAGACCTGGAAGCTGGCCGATGCGGCCGGCAAGAAGCTGGTCCTGTACTTCTATCCGAAGGACAACACCACCGGCTGCACGCTGGAGGGCCAGGCCTTCCGCGATCTGCACCCCGCGTTCAAGAAGGCCGGCACAGTCGTGCTCGGCGTGTCCCCGGACAGCGTCGCGTCGCACGACAAGTTCAAGGTCAAGATGGAATTCCCGTTCGAGCTGCTGTCGGACGAAGACAAGAAGGTGTGCGAGCTGTTCGCTGTCTGGAAGGAGAAGAGCATGTACGGTCGCAAGTACATGGGCGTCGAGCGCAGCACTTTCCTGATCGACGGCGGCGGCGTGTTGCGCCAGGAGTGGCGCAAGGTGAAAGTCCCCGGCCACGCGGACGAAGTACTCGCGGCAGCGAAGGCGCTCTGACGTCATGCCCAGAGGTGAACTTCCCGAGACCCGGCGCGGGCGCGCTACTTCGCGCGAGCGCCGGCAGCGACGCATCTTCGTGCTCGACACCAACGTGTTGATGCACGACCCGACGGCGATCTTCCGTTTCGACGAGCACGACATCTATATCCCGATGATCGTGCTCGAGGAGCTGGACGCCGGCAAGAAAGGCCTGTCGGAAGCGGCACGCAACGTGCGACAGGTGAGCCGCTTCCTCGATGAGCTGATGGCGAACGCCACCAAGACGCAGATCGATCGCGGTCTGGAGCTGCCGAATGCGAAGTACACCAACGGCGGCAAGAAGCAGCCGTCGACGGGCCGGCTGTTCTTCCAGACCAAGGCGCTGATCGGCGGACTGCCCGACACGTTGCCGGGCCACGGCGCGGACAATGCGATCCTCGGCCAGACGCTGGCGCTCAAGGAAGAGTTTCCGGACGCGCGCATCACGCTGGTGTCGAAGGACATCAACCTGCGCATCAAGGCCGCGATCATCGGCGTGCACGCCGAGGACTACTCCAGCGACAAGACGATCGAAGACGCCGACCTGCTGTACACCGGTGTGCAGGAGCTGCCGACGAACTTCTGGGAGCGCCACGGCAAGAACATCAACTCCTGGCAGGAGCACTCGCGGACGTTTTACCGCGTGCAGGGCCCGATGGTGCGGGAGTGGCACGTCAATCAGTTCCTGTACCAGAAAGACTCGAACGGCCTGGAAGCGCTCGTGCGCAGCATCGATGGCAACGGCGCAGTGATGGAGCTGGTGCGCGATTACCGCAACGAGCGGCACAGCACGTGGGGGATCACGGCGCGCAATCGCGAGCAGAACTTCGCCCTCAACCTGCTGCTCGATCCGGAGATCGACTTCGTGACGATCCTCGGCCCGGCGGGCACCGGCAAGACACTGCTGACGCTGGCGGCGGGCCTGGCGCAGACACTGGAGAGCAATCGCTACAGCGAGATCATCATGACACGCGTGACGATCCCGCTCGGCGAGGACATCGGCTTCCTGCCCGGCACCGAGGAAGAGAAGATGGAGCCGTGGATGGGCGCGCTGATGGACAACCTGGAAGTGCTCACGCAAAGCCAGGAGGGCGGCAACTGGGGCCGTGCCGCCACGAACGATCTGCTGCGCAATCGCATCAAGATCCGCTCGCTCAACTTCATGCGCGGCCGGACGTTCCTCAACCGCTTCCTGATCCTGGACGAGGCACAGAACCTCACGCCGAAGCAGATGAAGGCGTTGGTGACGCGGGCCGGTCCGGGCACGAAGCTCGTGTGCCTGGGCAATATCGCGCAGATCGACACGCCGTATCTGACGGAGACGACGTCGGGCCTGACGTACGTCGTCAACCGCTTCCGCGGCTGGGCGCATTCCGGGCACATCACGCTCGTGCGCGGCGAGCGCTCGCGCCTGGCCGACTACGCGTCGGACATCCTGTAATGCCGAAACGCCGGGAAACGCTCACGCAGCTCGGCCACCGCGTCGCCTGGCCCGAATCGCCAAGCGAGGCCGTGCTCGAGCGTGTGCCGAATCCGCACCCCGACAAGGTGTATCTCGCGCGCTTCACAGCCCCCGAATTCACCTCGCTGTGCCCGGTGACCGGGCAACCCGACTTCGCGCACCTCGTCATCGACTACGTGCCGCGGCGCTGGCTGGTCGAGAGCAAGTCGCTCAAGCTCTATCTGGGTTCGTTCCGCAATCACGGCGCGTTCCACGAGGACTGCACGCTGGCGATCGCGGGTCGGCTGGTGGACTTTCTCAAGCCGCGCTGGCTGCGTATCGGCGGCTATTGGTATCCGCGCGGCGGCATGCCGATCGACGTCTTCTGGCAGACCGGACGACCGCCGGCAGACCTGTGGATTCCGGACCAGGGCGTAGCGCCCTACAGAGGGCGGGGCTGAGCGCTTCCTGCTATAGTCCGCCGCCTTTCAATCGAACGGCGACGCCCCCATCTGACGTTTCTATGGCGGCTCGCGTCGGTTTCTCCGCGACGAGCAGCCGCGAACCCCGCCAGGCCCGGAAGGGAGCAACGGTAACGGTGATATCGGGCGCCGGAGAGGTGCCGGCGCGGGCCGCCTCCAATTAGACTTCGCTGCATGTCCTATCTCGCTCTCGCACGCAAATGGCGGCCACGCAACTTCAGCGAGCTTGCCGGCCAGGAACACGTCATGCGCGCGCTCGTCAACGCGCTCGAGACCGGCCGCGTGCATCACGCATTCCTGTTCACGGGTACGCGCGGTGTAGGCAAAACGACCATCGCGCGCATCCTGGCGAAATCGCTGAACTGCGAAACCGGCGTGACGCCGACACCGTGCGGCAAGTGCAGCGCGTGCCGCGAGATCGATGAAGGACGCTTCGTCGACCTGATGGAAGTCGACGCTGCTTCGCGCACGAAGGTGGACGACACGCGTGAGTTGCTCGACAACGTGCAGTACTCGCCGGCGCGTGGTCGTTACAAGGTCTACCTGATCGACGAAGTGCACATGCTCTCGACACACTCCTTCAACGCGTTGCTCAAGACGCTGGAGGAGCCGCCGCCGCACGTGAAATTCCTGCTCGCGACCACCGATCCGCAGAAGTTGCCGGTGACGGTGCTGTCGCGCTGCTTGCAGTTCAATCTGAAACGCTTCCCGCCGGGGCTGATCTACAAGCGTCTGACGGAGATCGCGCAGGCAGAGAAGCTCGACTTCGAGCCGGACGCGTTGCGGCTCGTGGCGCGCGCAGCGGAAGGCAGCATGCGCGATGCGCTGAGCTTGCTGGATCAAGTCATCGCATTCGGTGGCACGAAGCTGACGGCCGCCGATACGCGCATGATGCTCGGGACGCTGGATAGCACGCAGGTATTCGAGATCGTCGAGGCACTGGTCGCTCGCGACGCCAGGAAGGTGCTGGCGTGCGTCGAAGCGCTCGACGAGCGTGCACCGGACTATCGCGAGGTGCTCGCAGATCTGGCGGGGCTGCTGCAGAAGCTGGCTCTGTTGCAAGCCGTACCGGACCTGCAGCTCGACGAAGCTGAAGACGTCGAAACCTACAAGCGGCTCGCGAGCGCGCTCAGCCCCGAGGATGCGCAACTGTTCTACCAGATCGCGATCGTCGGTCGTCGCGACCTGGAGCTCGCGCCCGATGTGCGCGGCGGATTCGAGATGGTTCTGCTTCGCATGCTCGCGTTTGGCGTGGCAGACGGCACGCAAGCTCAGCTCTCCAGTCCGGTAGCACCGGTGAAGGCCGCTGCCGTGGCTTCGCCGGGCACAGCGCCGGCGACACCGAAGCCCGCTGCGGCGGGATCGGGAACGGCGAAGGACTGGCCGGCGATGGTCGCGCAGATGAATCTGCAGGGCATGGTCAAAGAGCTGGCGGCGCACAGCACGCTCACCGGCAGACAGGGCAACAAGGTGCAACTCGTCCTCGATGCGGACGGCGAGCATTTCCGCCGCCCGCAGCTCGAAGAAAAATTGGCGCAGGCTTTGAGCGCTTACTTCGGCGAGCCCGTACGGCTGGAGCTGAGCGTTGCTGACCGCGCCCTCGATACGCTCGCACGTCAGCAGAAGGCGGCGGCCGACGATCGCGTACAGCAGGCGCGCGCGGCGATCGAGAACGACCCGAACGTGCGTGCCATGCGCGACATGTTCGGCGCGACCGTCACGCCCGACTCCGTCCGTCCTACCGAATGATTCGGAGCTTCCATGAAAGGCAACATCAGCAACATGATGAAACAGGCGCAGCAGCTGCAGGCGAACATGCAGCGTGCGCAGGCGGAGATTGCGGCGCTCGAAGTCACTGGCGAGGCGGGCGGCGGCATGGCGAAGGTGACGATGACGGGACGGCACGAGGTGCGCCGCGTGTCGCTCGACGCGTCGATCGTCAGCAGCGACGATAAGGACATGCTCGAAGATTTGATCGCCGCGGCCGTCAACGATGCCGTGCAGAAGCTCGAGCGCGTTTCGCAAGAGAAGATGGCGAGCGTGATGGGCGGAATGCAGCTGCCGCCCGGCATGAAGATGCCTTTTTAGTCGATGATCTATCCGCCGTCCCTGGTCCGTCTGATCGAAGCACTGCGCTGCCTGCCCGGCGTCGGGCCGAAGTCGGCGCAGCGGATGGCATTCCACCTGCTGGAGAAGGATCGCAACGGCGCTGGCCTGCTCTCCGAGGCGCTGCAGAAGGCAGTGGAGGGTGTCGGCCGCTGCAAGCGCTGCAGAATGTTTGCCGATGCCGAGTTGTGCCCGATCTGCTCGGCAGCGGCGCGCGATCAGACGCTCTTGTGCGTGGTCGAGTCGCCTGCGGACGTCGCAGCGATCGAACAGTCGGGCAGCTATCGCGGCACGTACTTCGTGCTGATGGGCCACCTGTCGCCGCTCGACGGAATCGGTCCCGACCAATTGGGCTTCGCACAGCTCGAAGCGTTGCTCGCCGCAGGCAGCGTCAAGGAAGCCATCCTCGCGACCAACACGACTGTCGAAGGCGATGCGACAGCGCACGTGATCGCTGAGATCGCGCATCGTTACAAAGTGAAATCGAGCCGCATCGCGCACGGCGTACCGGTCGGCGGCGAGCTCGAATACGTCGACGGCGGCACGCTCGCACACGCGCTTGCGGGAAGACATTTGTTGTCGGGCTAAAGCCCGACCTACAGCGCTTCTACACAGCGCTCCTACAGAGTCCTACGCGCGTCCTACAGCCGGGAACTTTCCCAACGGCTCCGCGTCATGCTGCGACCCGATTGACCGGGTAGCCGCAGAAGGATCTCTGACATGACGCGCTTCAATCTAGCGATTGCAATCCTCGCATGCTCCGTGAGCACGAGCAGCTTCGCTGCACCTCCAGATGTTCACTATCGAGTCACACGCATCAACGCAGATCCGCCGCCCAATCGCCTGATCGAGCCGGCAGAGCTGAACGACAAGGGCGTGCTGGCTGCATTCTCAAATGACACTCCGCGGCAGTCGTTCCTATGGGACGGCGAACTCGTGGATCTGAGCGCGTCCTTGGATGGGCCGACGCAGTCCGTTACAGCGACCGGTATCAACAACCATCGTGACGTGACGCTCATCGCAGTGGACACGCAGGGCGTGCAGCGCGCCTATGTGCTGCGACGGGGACGCGATCCGATACTCGTCGAAGTGCTGGCAGGTGCGCCTGTCGTAGTCAACGACATCAACAATCGCCGGCAGGTCGTCGGCAACACGATCGACGCCGACGGCCACCCACGACTCTTCATATGGAAGCGGGGTGAAGCGACCTTGTTGAGTCCGCCGCCGTTCCTCGGTCGCACGTTCGCCAGCGAGATCAATGATCACGGCGACGTAGTGGGCGACAACATCACAGGCAGTGACGAGTTCGAGTCCTCGCAGGCGCTGCTCTGGAAGGCGGGCGAGATCACCGAGATCGTACCGGCCGCGACCGAGGAAGGGGAGCCGATCGACAGCACTGCTAACGCCATAAACGATCGTGGCCAGGTGGTTGGTAGCCTGTTCCCGCTGTTTGGTGGCCCTGGCGACGCCGGCGCCTACGTGTGGCAGGACGGCCAGCGCACCATGCTGCCATCGTTGTTTGGCGGAACAGCCGGCAGTGCGCAAGACATCAACAATTCCGGCGATATCGTTGGCCAATCCAGCAGCTCCAGCGAGAATCGCGCCACGCTGTGGAGGAAGGGTGTTGCTATCGATCTCACGCAGCAGATCGACAGCACCGATCCATTGCATGGTGTCGTGTCGCTGATCTCCGCGCTCAAGATCAACAATCGCGGCCAGATACTCGCCTTCGGGAACGAATCGTCAGAAGGCGCTCTGCGGTTGTATCTGCTGGATCCCGTGCACTGACGCGAATCTTTTCAACGGCGCCGTTCATAGTCCGGCGGCAGTCCGCGGATGATGTTGATGAGCCGCTTGTAGCTCTCGTAGCGCCGCGGCGGAATGCGGTTGGCAGCAACCGCTTCCGTCACGGCGCAGCCGGGTTCGCGTAGATGCAGGCAGTTGTTGAAGCGACACTGCGGGGCGAGCGCGAGAATTTCCGGCCAGCCGACTTGCACCTGCGAATCCTCGACAGGCGGCGGCGCATAGTCGCGCACGCCGGGCGAGTCGATCAGCTCGCCGCTGCCGGGAATGCGGAACAGGGCGGTGGAAACTGTCGTGTGACGGCCTTCGCCGGTCGATTCCGAAATCGTGCGAGTCGGGCGCGAGGACTCGGGCGCGAGTGTATTGGTCAGCGTCGACTTGCCCATCCCGGATTGGCCGACGAACATCGCGACTGTTGCTGTGAGCCGCGTCTTCAGCGGCGCGACGCTGTCGGTCTGGTGCGCTGACAGGTGAATCACTTCGTAGCCGGCCGCTTGGTACTCCCTGATGCACGCTTGGAACTCCGCGTCGGCAGCGGTCGACAAGTCCGATTTGTTGACGACGAGGATGCCGGTGATGCCTGCGAGTGCCGCGCCGGCGAGATAGCGGTCCGCGATGTACGGGTCGGGCACCGGCTCGGGCGCGACGATCACGGCCACGAGCGAGAGATTGGCGGCGAGCGGCTCGGTGCGCCCTCGACTGTCGGTGCGTGCGAACGTGGTGCGACGGGGCGCGACAGTCACGACCTTCGCGACGTCGCCACTCGCACGCGATGGCCGGCGGATCGTAACTTCGTCGCCGCAGACGCACGTCAGACGTTTACCGAACAGCTCTGCAGGGAGCGTTGCGCCATCTGCCGTCGTCACCGTTACGCGACGGCCGAACGACTCGATGACACGCGCCGCTACTTCCGCAGCGTCGTCGCCGCTCATGGGCGTGCGGCGAGTTGTTGGAGTCGCGAGATGCGCACGAGCGCCGGCGGGTGAGAATCGTAGAAGGCCGAGTGCAGGTGGTCTGGCGTCAGCGTTGTCGCGTTATCGCGATACAGCTTGACGAGGGCCTCGGCGAGCTGACGTGCGTCGGCGAACTTCGCAGCGAACTCGTCCGCTTCGAACTCGTGCTTGCGCGACCACCAGGCGCCGAGCGGAGTCATGAAATAGGTGAAGACCGGCAGCACGAAGACGAACAGCAGCAGCGCGGTGTGCGAGGAGGGCGTCGCGATATTGAATGCTCGATAGAAATCCGGCCATTGCGCCAGGAAGCCGAGCACTGCGAGGCCGATGAGCCCAAAAGCGAGCGACAGCACCAGGCGCCACCGCACATGATGCAGGCGGAAATGACCGAGCTCGTGTGCGAGGACGGCTTCCACCTCTGCGATCTGCAAGCGCTCCAGCAAGGTATCGAAGAAGACGATGCGCTTGCTGCGCCCGACTCCGGTGAAATACGCGTTGCCGTGCACGGAGCGTCGCGAGCCATCCATGACGAAAACGCCGCGCGAGGAAAATCCACAGCGCTCCAGCAAGGCTTCCGTCCGCTGCTTGAGCGTCTCATCGCTCAGCGGAGTGAATTTGTTGAACAGCGGCGCGATCAGCGTCGGCCATGCCCAGGTGATCAGCACGGTGAAGGCGAGCCACACCAGCCACGCATAGAGCCACCACAGCGTGCCGGCCCGCTGCATCAGAAACAGGATCACGAAGACCAGCGGTCCGCCGAGCACCAGCCCAAGCAGCAGACCCTTGAACAGGTCGGCAATGAACAGGCCTGCCGTCGTGCGATTGAAGCCGAAGCGCGCCTCGACGCCGAACGTGCGCCAGACCGAGAGCGGCAGGCCGATGAGCGAGACGAGCAGAAACGTGGAGAGAACGACGGCCGTGCCGTGCCACACTGCAGGTAGATGTGCCGTCTGCCATGCGCGGTCGATCGCGCTGAGTCCACCGCCGAGCGTGAGAATGAGCGCCACTCCCGCGTCCAGCAACGTGTCCCAGCGGCCGATCCGCGCGCTCGCGACGGTGTAGTCGGCTGCTTTCTGATGAGAGGCGAGGTCGATTTGCGCGCGGAATGCTGCCGGCACCTCGGCGCGGTGGCGCTGGACCGCCGCGACCTGGCGCTGATTCAACCAGCTGCGCGTCAGCGTGGACGCCGCGAGCAGCAGCACGAACAATCCTGCGAACCAATGCATTGCGGAGTCTCCCGCGGCACTTTAGCTTCTGCTGGTATGATGCCGCAATGAGCGATAGAGATCCGTTGCGCCTGATCTGGATCGACCTGGAAATGACGGGTCTCAAGCCCGACAGCGATCACATCATCGAGATCGCCACCATCGTCACGGACCGGCATCTGAACACACTGGCCGAAGGGCCGGTGCTCGCAATCCACCAGTCGGACGCCGTGCTCGACGCGATGGACGATTGGAACCGGCGCCAGCACGGGACCTCCGGGCTTGCAGCGCGCGTGCGCGCGAGCACGATCACTGCAGCACAGGCGGAGCGCGAGACAGTTGATTTCCTGGCCCGTTGGATCGAGCCGGGCGTCTCGCCGATGTGCGGCAACAGCATCTGCCAGGATCGGCGCTTTCTCGCGCGCGAGATGCCGGAGCTGGAGCGGTATTTTCATTACCGCAATCTCGACGTGAGCACGCTCAAGGAGCTGGCGCGGCGCTGGGCGCCGGAGGCCTTCGCCGGCTTCCAGAAGAGCTCCACCCACTTGGCTCTCGATGACATCCGCGACTCGATTCGCGAGATGCAGCACTACCGGCAGACCTTCCTCCGCGTCCCGTGAAGCCCCATTCCGACGCTTGCGAGCGCAATCGCGAGCCCATTCTTCAGATATTGCGCCAGTGGTTCACCCAGCCCGGCACTGCGCTCGAAATCGGCGGGGGTACTGGGCAGCACGCTGTCCATTTCGCGAGCAATCTGCCGCATCTGCAGTGGCAGCCGACGGACTGCGAGGCGAATCTCGCTGGCATCGGGCTGTGGGTGAGCGAAGCGGCGCTGCCGAACCTGCGTGCGCCCCTGAAGCTCGACGTGCGCGACAACGAGTGGCCGGTGCAGTCGGCCGATTACGTCTTCAGTGCGAACACAGCGCACATCATGAGCTGGCCGGAAGTGGAGCTGATGTTCGCTGGCGTCGCGCGCGTGTTGCGCACACGCGGGCTTTTCGCCTTGTATGGTCCGTTCAATCGCGACGGTCGATTCACGAGCGAATCGAATCAGGCCTTCGACGCATCACTGCGTGAGCGCGACCCCAAGATGGGACTGCGCGACGACCAGGCGCTGAAAGCCCTCGGCCGCCAACACGGGCTCAGGTTCACTGCCGAGCACGCGATGCCCGCCAACAACCGCCTGTTGATCTGGACGCGCTAGCTACTTGATCTGGTTTCCGGCGAGGAACAGCCAGGTTTCGACGACGGTGTCGGGATTCAGCGAGATGCTCTCGATCTTCTGCTCGAGCAGCCAGCGCGCGAAATCCGGGTGATCGGATGGGCCCTGGCCGCAGATGCCGATGTACTTGCCGTGCTTGCGGCACGCATCGATCGCCATCTTGAGCAATGCCTTGACTGCCTCGTCGCGCTCGTCGAAGTGCTTGGCGATGATCGCCGAGTCGCGGTCCAGACCGAGCGTCAGCTGCGTCATGTCGTTCGAGCCGATCGACATGCCGTCGAAGTATTCGAGGTACTGTTCGGCGAGCAGGGCGTTGGTCGGCAGCTCGCACATCATGATGATCTTGAGGTCGTTCTCGC
>Ga0209382_10000671_pt1 | contig 55683 bp, 47 predicted proteins | sample SoiMetdeltSBSDD5_FD_187599 | JGI IMG/M metagenome (GOLD analysis project Ga0209382, IMG submission 187599) | Bulk soil microbial communities from a Populus tree surrounding site in Tennessee, USA - Soil MetaG P. deltoides SBSDD5 (SPAdes) (version 2) | ecosystem: Environmental > Terrestrial >...
CTGAGCACGCAGGCGCGCGGTGCGGCGGCGCTGCGTCGCGACGTCTTCGACGACGTTCCGGCCGCCGGCCGCTGGCGACACGTCTTGCTGGCCGACGGCAACATCGGCATCGGCGCGGATCCCGTACGCCTGCTGCGCCGGGTCGGCGAGTTGCTCGGTCCGGCCGGCACGGTGCTGGCCGAGTTGGCCCGGCCGGGCGTCGGTGTGCTTCGGGAGGAGATCCGGCTGCGCGTTGGCGCACACGTCACCGCGGCGTTCGCCTGGGCGTGGGTCGGCGCCGACGCGATCGGCTCGCTGGCCGCGGCGGCCGGGCTGCGCGTTCGGCAGCTGGCGTCACGGGACGGCCGCTGGGTCGCGACCCTGGCGGCGGTGGCCGGACCATGACGGCCGACACTCGCGACCGTCCGGTCCGCCCGACCGGGCCGCGGCGGCTCGGCATCCCGCGCGTCGAGGACTTCTCCCATCGCCTGCGCGACCCTCGACTGACCAGCCGGGTGGGCCTCTGGCTCGGGATCACGCTCTCGATCACGTTCCTGACCGGTCTGTGGAGCCACTTCCAGCAGGACACGCCGAGTTGGCTGACGATCCCGACGAGCCCGCACTGGCTCTATCGCGTCACCCAGGGGCTCCACATCATCAGCGGCACCGCGGCCGTGCCCTTGCTGCTCGTCAAGCTGTGGTCGGTCTTCCCGCGACTGTTCCGGCGGCCACCCTGGCGACCGGGTCGCGCCCAGTTGCTCCATCTAGTCGAGCGCGGGTCGATCGCCGTGTTGATGGCGGCGGTGATCTTCCAGCTGGCGACCGGCCTGAGCAACGCGGCGCAGTGGTATCCGTGGGAGTTCGACTTCCGGTCGCTCCATTACGCGATCGCGTGGGTATTCATCGGATCGCTGCTCATCCATGTGGCGGTCAAGCTGCCGGTGATCCGGCAGACGCTGGGCGAGCCACTCGACCGCGACGAGCCGGTGCCGCCGCCCGGCGGGCTGACCCGACGTGGTCTGCTCCGCGTCACCTGGGCCGCTGCCGGCGTCGCCGTGCTCGGCACCGCCGGGTCGACCATGACCTGGCTCCGAAGCGTATCCATCTTCGGCGTGACCGACGGCGACGGCCCGCAAGGCATTCCGGTCAACCGCACGGCTGAGGAGGCCCACATCGAGCGCGTCGATCCGGCGACCTGGCGGCTGGAGGTGACCTATGCCGACGCCTCGCGACTGTTCAGCCTCGACGAGCTTCGGAAGCTGCCGCAGGCCAGTCACGACCTGCCGATCGCTTGTGTCGAGGGTTGGAGTGCCTCCGGCACCTGGACCGGTGTCCCGGTGGCCGACCTCGTGGCGGCGGTGGGCGCGCCCGAAGGATCCCGGGTCTTCGCGGTGTCGATGCAACGCCGCGGCGCCTGGCGTACGAGCGAGCTGCCCGAGCAGTTCGTCGCGGACCGCCGTACCCTCCTCGCCCTCGACCTCGCCGGGGAGCCGCTCGATTTCGACCACGGCTACCCCTGCCGGATCATCGCACCCAACCGGCCCGGCGTCCTGCAGACCAAGTGGGTACGGCGGCTGGAGGTATACGCATGACCGGCTGGCGACTCGCCCTGGCGCTTCCGGGCCTGGCCGCCCTGGCGTATGCGGCGACGCTGCTCCGGGATGTGCCGGCCGACGCCTGGGATTCGGTGCTGACTTGGCTGGTAGCGGGAATCCTCCTGCACGACGGGCTGCTCGCCACAATCGTGATCGGCCTCGGCGTTCTCGCAACCCGGTGGCTGCCGGTGCCATGGCGGTCTCCGGCCGTCGTCGGACTGGTGTGCTGGGGGAGCCTGACCTTGGTGGCGATCCCGGTGCTGTCCGGGAACGGCGTGGACCCGACCAACGAGAACCTGCAGGACCGGCCCTACGTCATGTCCTGGTGGATCGGCTCGGCGGTGGTGCTGGCAGCCGTCGTGGCGGCGGGCTGGTGGCGAGGTCTCAGGCCGCCGTCGCGCGACGGACGAACTCGATGAACGTGCGGGCCGCCGGTGGGACGTGCCGCTCGCGGCGCCAGACCAGCGCCACGGGCAGCCGGAGGGCGGGCCGGAGGCTGCGGACCTCGATGGCGGGCCCGTCGAGGGCCGTGAGCGACCGCGGCAGGATCGCCGTCGCGAACCCGCGCGCCGCCAAGGAGCGCAGCAGGAACGGGTCGCCGCTCTCCAGAGCGAGATGGAGGGGCTGACCCGTCTCGGCGAACCGCTGGTCGAGGGCATGGGTGATCGCGGATCCCCGACGGGTCGCCACGATGGTCAGCCGGCGGAGGTCCTCGACGGTGACATGGCGGGCGTCGGGTACGCGGTCCGGCGCGAACGCGGCGACGACCTCGTCCTGGCTCAGTCGCTCGACGGCGAGGGCGTCCGGAATCTCCCCGGACAGCAGGCAGATGGCCGCATCGAGATCGTCGCCGGCCAGCCGGCGGAACATGTCGTCGGCGATGCCCTCGTAGAGGCCGACCTCGACGCCGGGATGAGCCTGGCTGAAGCGGGCGAGCAGACCCGGCACGTCGATCTCCCCGGCCGGCAGGAGGGCACCGATCCGGATCCGCCCCCGGATCCCGCCGCGAAGCTCGTCGACCTCCTCACGCGCGCTGTCCAGCTCGGCGAAGACCCGTCGGGCCCGGGCGGCGACGACCTGGCCCGCCTCGGTCGTGATGACGCGTCGACTCGTACGTTCGAACAACGGCGTGCCCAACTCGCGCTCCAGCCGTCGGATCTGATGCGACAAGGCGGATTGAGCCAGGTGCAGCTCGTCGGCGGCCCGGGTGAAGTGGCGATGGCGATCCACGGCCTCGACGCATCGGAGCTGGCGGACGTCCATGCCATGCATCGTAGAACACGATTGTTCCAGTCTGAACTATGTATTGCTTCGCTCAATGGTGGTCTTGCATCCTCGAGACATGGCAGTCAACACCCGCATCGCCGTCACGCTGTTGGAGCCCGCCGCCAGCCGCGACACCCGGCTCGTCGAACAGCTGACCGATCTCGTCAACGACGTCTACACCACCGCGGAGAGCGGACTCTGGCGGGCCGGATTCACCCGGACCACGACCTCCGAGATCGCCGAGCTCGTGGCCGCCGGCCAGGTCGCCGTCGCCACCATCGCCGACGGCGTGGTCGTCGGTAGCATGCAGCTCCGCCGGATCAGCGCGGACACCAGCGAGTTCGGGATGCTCGTGGCCGACGCGGATCATCGCGGCGCCGGCATCGGCCGAACCCTGCTCGACTTCGCCGAGCGCAGCAGCCGGGACCGTGGCCTGCGGGCCATCCAGCTCGAACTGCTCGTCCCGCGCGGGTGGCAGCACCCGAACAAGGAGTTCCTCAAGCAGTGGTACGGGCGACGCGGCTTCCGGCGGATCGATACCCGCCGGATGGCAGCCACCCATCCACAGCTGGCGCCGCTGCTCGCGACATCGTGCGATCTCGAGGTACACGAGAAGCCGCTCCACGTACGGGAGCCGGACCGCCATGCGGATTGACGCTCCGCCGCGGGGGGCGGGCACGGCGCTCCACCGTCCCGTACTCGATCCGGACAGGGCGTCGCTGCTGGCGGCGGCCGGTGACCTTGCGGTCGAGTTCGCCGCGTCCGGCTCGGGGCGGATCGAGGCCGAGCTCGTGCGATTCGTCGACGCCGCTCAGCGCCTTGGCGCCGACGCGCTGCTCGGGTCGATCGTCCTCGACCGGAGCGAGCCGGACGTGGTTCGGCAGCGAGCCTTCGGCGTGATGCACCGCCAGGTCGCGGGGCTGATCGGCGCGGCCTAGCGAAACGCTGGCGGCATCAGCACGTGCCGCGCGTGTCGGTGGCGCATCGAACACGTGTTCGGGCTACGGTGGGTGCCTGCTGAGGCTCCGGGTGGTTGTCCACAGACCGAGTGGCGGTCCGAAACGCTGTCGGTGGCCGTGCCTAGGGTCAGAGCATCGAGAAGACGAGACGACCGCAATCGATCAGATGGGTTCGCCAATGGCTGCAGGGGATCGCGACAAGGCACTCGACACCGCACTCGCGCAGATCGAGCGTCAGCACGGCAAGGGATCGGTGATGCGGCTGGGCGACGAGAGCCGGGCTCCGGTCGAGGTCGTGCCGACCGGCTCCATCGCGCTCGACATCGCGCTGGGCATCGGTGGCCTGCCGCGCGGCCGGGTGGTGGAGATCTACGGTCCGGAGTCGAGCGGGAAGTGTCTGACAGCAGACACCCAGGTTTGGACCGATAGAGGCATTGAAACCGTTGCCGAGGTCTTCGCCCGCTGCGGGCAGCCCGTCTCATGTACGAGCCGGGTGACCGACGTTCGAGAGCATGACGTCCGTGTCGTCAACGAGCGAGGCGAGCTGGAGCGGGTCGCGGCGCTGACGCATAACAATCGTAAGCCGACGATTCGCATCCGGCTGCGCTCGGGCCGAGCCGTGACGGTGACCAAGAACCACCCCCTGCGCGTCATCAACGAGAGAGGATTCATCGTTTGGCGCACCGCAGGCCGGATCCTGCCAGGTGATCATGTCGTCTCCGCGCTGTTCGGGGCAGCAGAGGCGGCAGGCGGTGATGGATTGAGCGAGGACGAGGCTGTCGTCCTTGGTTATCTCGTGGCCGAGGGCTCCCTCGGCTATCGGCACCGGGTGGCCTTCACCAACTGGGATCCCGAGGTCAGTGGCGAGTACACCCGGCTAGTCGAGCAGCTCTTCGACGTGACGGTGAAGCACTACGACGACAAGGAGCATCACGTCAACAGCAAGGCGTGGCGGACCCTGCTGCACGAGAAGTATGACTTGGGCTATGGCAACGCAGCCGACAAGTATGTGCCGTCGTGTGTGCGGATCGGCGGGGCGAAGATCCAGCGCGCCTTCTTGTCGGCGTTGTTCGAAGGCGACGGTTGGATCGATCCCACCTCAACGGTCGGACTCGGGACCGCCTCGGAGCGGCTCGCTCGGGACGTTCAGCTCTTGCTGTACGGCTTGGGGATTCCCGCCACGGTTTCGTCCAAGTTCAACAAGAAGTACGAGCGTGACCACTGGACGGTGACCATCAACCCGTCGGTCGTGCACCGGTTCCTCGACGAGGTCGGATTCCGGTCGAGCCGTCGCGCCGCACAGGTCGCTACGTGCTTCCGCCGGTCACCCCGCGATTCCCAGTTCGAGAGCGTTCCCAACATGTCCGGCTTGATGCGGGATCTTCGAGACAGCTGTGGGGGTGATCGTTCGTTCGACCGAGTCGCGGGCGACCTGTTCCGAGCCGATTTCGATCTCGCATGCTCGAAGCAGCGGCTTGAGAAGATCGTGGCCTGGTTCGATGAGCGAGCCGATCGGCTGACACCGAGCTGTCGAGCGATGGTCGAGCACCTCCGCGAGCTCACCACCGCTCCCTACACCTATGAACGTGTGACGGCCGTGGAGGACGCGGGGGAGCAGCCCACCTTCGATCTCGTCGTCCCGGAGACCCACAGCTTCCTGGCCAACGGCGTCGTGTCGCACAACACCACGGTGGCGTTGCACGCCGTCGCCAACGCACAGAAGCTCGGCGGCATTGCGGCGTTCATCGACGCCGAGCACGCCCTCGATCCCGACTACGCCCAGGCCCTCGGCGTCGACATCGACGCCCTGTTGGTCAGCCAGCCGGACTCGGGTGAGCAGGCATTGGAGATCGCCGACACGCTGATCCGCTCCGGTGCTCTCGACGTCGTGGTCATCGACTCGGTGGCGGCCCTGGTGCCGCGGGCCGAGATCGAGGGCGAGATGGGCGACAGCCACGTCGGCCTGCAGGCCCGGTTGATGAGCCAGGCACTGCGGAAGCTCACCGGCGCGCTCAACGGCTCGGGCACGACCGCGATCTTCATCAACCAGTTGCGGGAAAAAATCGGAGTCATGTTCGGTTCGCCCGAAACGACCACCGGTGGGCGGGCGCTGAAGTTCTACGCCTCGGTGCGGCTCGACGTGCGGCGGATCGAGACGCTCAAGGACGGCACCGACATGGTCGGCAACCGGACCCGCGTCAAGGTCGTGAAGAACAAGGTCAGCTCGCCGTTCAAGCAAGCCGAGTTCGACATCATGTACGGCAAGGGCATCAGCCGTGAAGGCGGTCTGATCGACGTCGGTGTCGATGTCGGCTTCGTCCGCAAGGCCGGCGCTTGGTACACCTACGAGGGCGATCAGCTCGGCCAGGGCAAGGAGAACGCCCGCGGCTTCCTGCGCGACAACCCGGACCTGGCCGACGAGCTGGAGAAGCGGATCAAGGAGAAGCTCGGGGTCGGGCCGACCGTCGACGCTCCGGCCGACGAGGCCACCGACATCGACTTCTAGTGGGCACCGCGATTCGTCGACGTGACCCCGCGACGAGGATGACCGCGATGCCGCGAGCGACGTCGAAGCCACGCGACGAGCCGGCCGATCCTGAGGTCCCGGATGCCGATCCGGAGGCGGTGGGTCGCAGAATCCTGCTGCGTCGCCTGACCGACCGGCCTCGGAGCCGTGCCGAGCTCGCCGAGGCGCTGGCCAAGCGCGACGTGCCCAAGGAGATGGCCACGCGGCTCCTCGACCGCTTCGAGGAAGTCGGTCTCGTCGACGACGAGGCGTTCGCCCGTACCTGGGTCCAGACTCGGATGGGCACCAAGGGGTTGGCTCGCCGAGCGCTCAGGGCCGAATTGCGGCGCAAGGGCGTCGCCGACGAGGTGGTGCGGACGGTTCTCGACGAGATCGACGAGGACGACGAGGACGAGGGCGCCCGCCGACTGGTCCGGCGCAAGCTGCCGAGCACCCGGGGCCTCGAGACCCAGGTCCGGATGCGGCGGCTCGCCGGCATGCTCGGCCGCAAGGGCTACCCGCCCGGGCTCGCGTTGCGGGTCGTTCGGGAGGAGCTCGGGGCCGACGAGATGGCGGTCGACGAGCCGCTCGACTGAGCCGGACGCGGCGACGCTCGGCGGCCACACACCGCAGCGGCTACGCCGGTGGCCGACATGTGTCCGGGCAAATGCCTCAGCCTTCCGACAACTGTCGGTGTCTGGCGGGACGCCCACCGCGATACGTTTCGGCAGGCAGCTCGTCTCGCTGCGTGGTCGGGCTGTCGTGTCTTCGGGGACAGTGACCCGTGCTTCGACACCCGAGGAGTTGAGATGCGCAAGACTCTGACCGCCCTCGCCGCCACCACCTTGCTGGCGGCTGGACTCGGGGCATCGGCCGAGGCCGATCCACCGCACAACCCTGGGGGCCCATGCATCCAGGACGACCAGAACGTCAGCCTCGAGAGCGTCGCCGGATATGCCGACGTGGTCCGCAGCCTGGATCGGATCGAGCGCACCTCGAACGGCCTGGTGAGCGTCGCGTCGGCCGGTCAGTCCGGTGAGGGCCGCGAGCTGTTCTACGCCACGGTCGGCACCGGACCGACGACGTTCTGGCTGCAGGCCCGGATCCACGGCAACGAGTTGCACAGCACCGAGGCCGTGCTGCAGATCCTCGACCACCTCGCCGGCAGATCCCCCGCCGCCCGGACGATCCGGGAGAACCTCACCGTCGTCGTGATCCCGATGTACAACCCGGACGGGGCCGAGGCGAACATCCGCCAGAGCACCACGCCCACCCGGATCGACCTCAACCGCGACTGGGAGAACTTCGCCCAGCCGGAGTCCGTGGCCTTCTGGCGACTCTGGCGGGACACCGCTCCCGAGCTCGCGCTCGACCTGCACCACATGGGTGAAGCACCTGTGGTCAATGGCACCGACGACCTCAACCAGTTCCAGATCGGCGCCCGCTCGATCGATCCGTCGCGGATGACCGCCGAGCAGTGGCTCACCAACCGGCAGATGGCGATGACCAGCGTCGAGGCGCTTGACCAGTACGGACCGGTCAACGTGGCCCACTACCCGCTGATCGACATCACCAACGCCGCGCTGAGCCGGATGCTCATGGGTGGCACGGCGCCGGCCGGCGAGCAGCCCGTGGTCGACACGCCCACCCGGGGCGCGATCTTCTACGAAGTGCGGTCGGTCGGGCAGAAGAGCAACGGCCAGCTGGAGAACCTGTTCCGGATCCCGACGATGGCCGTTCTCCTCGCGGCCGCCGATGGATCGCTCGGATCGCAGGACATCTCCGGCTATCCGAACCTGCCGTTCGCGACGCAAGGCCCCTGCGGAGTGTGACGACATCTAGCGCCGACGCTCGGCCTGCGGGCCGAGCGTCGGCTCACTCCGTCAGTGCCTCGATGATCAGGTCGGTCGTCTCGGCGGGACGCTCCAGGCCCGGAAGGTGACCGGCCCACGCCAGCTCGACGAGCCGGGCTCGCGGCATCGTCTTGGCCAGGTGGGCGGCGATCGCCTGGAAGTGATCCATGTCGTGCCGTCCGGCCACGATGACCGCCGGACACGCGATCCGTGACGGGTCGACGTCCACCGGCGCCATCTCGGGCTCGACTGGGCCGGACTCGGCGGCGATCTGCACCTCGAAGGCATTTCGCTGCATCTCGCGTACGAAGGCGCGAGCGTCGTCGTCGGCCTCGGGCCCGAGCCAGGTCGTGACGTTGAGCTCGACCAAACCGTCGAGATCCTCGGCCTCGGCCAGAGCGTTCTCGCGCTGGTCGAACGCCTCGGCGGTCGGCGTCGGGTCGAGCCCGCCGTAGGCCGGACACAACAACACCAGGCGGGAGACCCGGTCGGGGTGCGTCGCGGCGACCTCCAGCGCGACGCGACCGCCGAAGGACGAGCCGACGAGCGCCGCCTGCCCGACGCCGAGATTGTCCAGCAGCTCCGCGACATCGTCGGCGTTGGAGAACCGCTCCGGCGGCAGCGGCGTGTCACCGAAGCCTCGCAGGTCACAGCGGATCACCCGAAATTTCGTGGCCAGCGGCTCCCACTGGGCCTGCCAGATCCGGCGATCGGCGACGCCCGAGTGCAGCAGGAGGACGGGATCACCGGAGCCAGAAACGTCGTGAGCCATCAGCACACAGGGCAACCTAACGCCCCGGCTCACGCGGGCGCCACGGAGTTCGCCACGGGCGTGCCGAGAGTTCCGGTCCGGCCTGATGCTTGACCGTGATCGGGACGCGACTTAACGTGACCGATACCGAGGAGGTTCCGCACCGCCGGTGCGGTAGGAGATAGCGCAGAGTCCCGACTGGGCGGGAACGGGGATGCCGAGCCGTCGGCACGGACGTGCCCACGCGTGCGTCATGGGAGCCCCTTCGGCACGCGGCGACGCTGGTCGCCCCGCGAACGGAGGTGGGCAGGGTGGGTAGTGGCGTACTGATGTTGCTGGGGATCCTCTTCGCCGTCGCGGCCGTCGCCGTGGTCTGGACGTCGAAGCGTGGCCAGACGAGGGCGATCGACGCTGCTCGGGCGGACGCACAGCGCGACTCCGACCGGGTGTCCCGGCAGTTGGAGCAGGCCGAGGCCGACCGGGTGGAGCTGTCTCACATGCGGGAGGAGGTCGAGCGCCGCGAGAACCGGCTCGCCGAGCGGTCCGACCGGCTGGACGCGAAGCTGAGCGCGCTCGACGAGCGATCCGGCGAGCTCACCGCCCGCGAGGCGGAGCTGGAGCGCAAGCGTACCGAGCTGCTCGACATCGAAGCCGAGCGCACGGCGCTGCTCGAAAGGGTCGCGGGCCTGAGCGCCGCCGACGCCAGGGCCGAGCTGATCGCCGAGATCGAAGGCGACGCGAAGCGGGACGCGATGCGGACGGTTCGCGAGATCGAGCGCACCGCCACCGAGGAGGGCGAGGCCCTCGCCAAGCGGATCCTGACCACGACCATCCAGCGGCTCGCCCCCGGTCAGACGGCGGAGTCGGTCGTGACGGTCGTGCCGCTGCCCGGCGGCGACATGAAGGGCCGGATCATCGGCCGTGAGGGTCGCAACGTCCGCACGTTCGAGCAGGTCACCGGCGTCAACGTCATCATCGACGACACTCCGGACGCCGTGCTGCTGTCGTGCTTCGACCCGGTGCGACGAGAGACCGCCCGGGTGGCGCTGGAGCAGCTCGTCGTCGACGGCCGGATCCATCCGAGCCGGATCGAGGAGGTCTTCGAGCAGAGCAAGGCCGAGGTGGAGCGACTGTGCGTCCGCGCCGGTGAGGACGCCGCCGTCGAGTTCGGCATCACCGACCTGCATCCGGAGCTCGTCCGCACCATGGGGCAGCTGCGCTATCGCACGTCGTACGGGCAGAACGTCCTCGACCACCTGCGGGAGTCGGCGCACCTAGCCGGTCTGATGGCCGACGAGATCGGGCTCGACCGGACCATGTGCGTGCGGGGCGCGCTGCTCCACGACCTCGGCAAGGCGCTGACCCACGAGGCCGAGGGCAGTCATGCCCTGGTCGGGGCCGATCTGGCTCGGCGCTACGGCGAGTCCGACGACGTCGTGCATGCGATCGAGGCGCACCACAACGAGGTCGAGCCGCGCACGGTCGAGGCGATCTTGGTGCAGGCCGCGGACGCGATCAGCGGCAGCCGCCCCGGCGCCCGGCGGGAGTCGCTCGAGTCGTACGTCAAGCGCCTCAAGCGGCTCGAGGCGATCGCGGGCTCCAAGCCCGGCGTTGATCGGGTGTTCGCGATGCAGGCCGGCCGCGAGGTACGGGTCATGGTGCTGCCCGACGAGGTCGACGACATCCAGGCGCAGGTTCTCGCCCGGGACATCGCGAAGGAGTACGAGGAGGAGCTGACCTATCCCGGCCAGGTCAAGGTCGTGGTGGTGCGCGAGTCGCGCAGCACCGAGGTGGCCCGTTGACCGAGTCGGGGACGCGGCCGACCCACACCTGGGACGGCGAGCCGATCGCGCCGGACGACCCGGCCGGGTCGAGCGTGGTCGTACGCCGGTCAGGCGAGGACGGCTGGGAGTTTCTTCTGCTGCATCGGGCGCATCACGGTCCCGACGACGAGGGCGACTTCGCCTGGACGCCGCCCGCCGGCTGCCGTCGGCCCGGTGAGCCGGTGTACGCCGCCGCCGTACGCGAGCTCGCCGAGGAGTCGGGCATCACCGACCTTCCGTGGGCCGTAGACGTCGCCGGACTGTGGGCGACCTGGGCGTTGACCGTGACTGCCGACACGCCGGTCCGCCTGGACGCCGAGCACGACCGGTTCGAGTGGGTCGACGCCAGGACCGCGACCCGGCGGATCCGGCCCGAGGAGATGCTCGCGCCGATCGGCAAGGTCGGCGCAATGCCCGAGGTCGACATCGGCTTCCGCCCGATGACCCACGACGACCTGCCGACCTATGTCGGCTGGCAGCTCGCCCCGCACGCGCGACGCTGGTTCCATGCCGGGCGGATGGACCTGGCCGAGGCCGAGCGACGCTACGGTCCCCGCATCGACGGCGACGCGCCGACCCGGATGTGGATCGCACAGGTCGACGGCCGCGACGTCGGCATGGTCCAGGACTACCGGGTCGGCGACCATGCCGACTATGCCGAGAAGACCCGGGACCCCGAGGCGGCCGCGTTCGACTACTTGATCGGCGACCCGGACCTGGTCGGGCGGGGGATCGGCACCCGGATGATCTCGCAGTTCCTCCGCGAGCGACTGCGACCGGCGTACCCCGACGCGCCCCGCTTCGTCGCCAGCCCGGACCATCGCAATCGCCCGTCGTTGCGGCTGCTCGAGAAGCTCGGTTTCCAGCAGGGGCTGTGGATCGACGAGCCCGCGACGAGTGAGTACGACCCGCCGGAGACCGAGATCGTCTGCACGCTCGACGCGACCCACTGGTACGGCTGAGGGGTGGCGCCGTCGATACGTGACAGGTGCACCGTTCGGCCGGCGAGTACGGTGCAGCGGTCACGTACCGATCGTGGCCGGCTCGCCGGTGGACCCTGGCCGGCAACCGGCGTCCTGAGCGCTCAGTTGCCCATCGTGGGCGGACCGCCGATCGACTGGTCTCCGACGCCGACCCCGGCGACGGTGGGCACCTTGGCCGATGTGCGGCCCCGGCGGGCGAGCCGCCGCTCCAACCAGATCGCCAGTCGCGACAGCGAGTAGTTGATGATGATGAAGACCGTCGCCAAGACGATGGCTGTCGCGAACGAGTTGTGGAACTCGTTCCTGATCTCGTTGCCGACCGACACGATCTCGTCATAGGGGATGACGAAGGCCAGCGCGGTGTCCTTCAGCGCCACGACGCACTGGCTGATGATCGCGGGCAGCATCGCCGTCACCGCCTGTGGGATCAGAATGATCGTCATCAACTGATACTTGCGAAGCCCGATCGACGATCCCGCCTCGCGCTGGCCGGTCGGAACGGCGAGGATGCCGGCCCGGAAGACCTCAGCGAGTACCGATCCGTTGTAGACGATCAGCGGAATGGCGATCACCCAGAACTTGCCGATCTCGGCCGCGTATTTGATGCTCAGGAAGAAGACCATCATCAAGACCGGAATGGCCCGGAAGAACTCCACGACGACGAAGCAGGGCCATCTGAGGATCGCGTGGTCCGACAGCCGCCCAACGGCGAAGAGCATCCCGTACGGGATTGCCAACGCGATCGAGACCGCCGCGACCTCGAGAGTGACGAGCAGGCCGTCGAACAGGTCACGCACGATGGCCGGCGTGACGAACGGCTCCCACTTCTCGTACGCGAACTGATCGTTCTGGTAGAGGCGCCAGATCGCCCAACCGACGAGGGCGAGTAGAACCAATGCGGTGACGGCGCCGATGATTCGGTGTCGGGCGCGGGCCCGCGGGCCGGGGATGTCGAAGAGGAGACCGCTCATCGGGCTGCCGCCCAGCGCCGTTCGAGCAGGTGGGAGCCGGTCGAGATCACTGCGACGATCAGCACGTAGCCGAGGCCGATGCCGATGAAGAGGGCTAACGCGGCCTGCGGATCGTTGTTGAGCAGCGCGCTCAGCGTAGCCGTGGCTTCGGTGATGCCGAAGCCGGCGGCGACGGACGTGTTCTTCGTCAGCGCGATATAGACACTGGCCAGCGGGGGGACCACGGCTCGGAACGCTTGTGGCAGGACGACTCTGCCGAGGGTCTGCGTGAACGTCATGCCGATCGAGCGGGCCGCCTCGGCCTGACCCGTCGCGACGGTGTTGATCCCCGATCGGACGGCTTCGCAAACGAAGGCCGCCGTGTAGGTCGACAGCGCGATGACGGCCTTCTGGAAGTAGGTGTACTGGATATCGAGCTCGGGGAGGCCGAAGACGACGAGGATAAAAAGCACCACGAGAGGTGTGTTGCGGAAGAGGTTGACATACGACGTCCCGATCGCATTCATCATGCGCACGGGTGCGACGCGCATGGCGGCGAGCAGTGTGCCGAGGACGGTCGCGATCAGCCCGGAGAGGACGAGAAGCTGGATGGTCTCCCAGAAGCCGTCGGCGATCTGCCGCCACTCCTCGAACAGCACGTCCATCGCTGGGCTCACCTCCCTCGGCAGGCGGGACTCGCACAGTGGGCCGGCGCCACGCGGCGCCGACCCACCCATGCGCTACGTCAGATCAGGAACATTCATCCATCTCCGGCGGGTCCGGCGTCTCGATGCCCGACTGACCGAGCGTCGCCTCGAAGGCGTCTTCCCAGTAGCCGTCGTCCATCGCCTGCTGCATGGAGTCACGCAGGAAGTTGCAGAAGTCGGTGTCGTCGCCGGGGAAATAGCCGACGCCGTAGAGCTCCTCGCTGAATTCGTCGCCCACGACCTGGAGCTCGTCAGGGGTCTCCGCCTCATAGCCGAGCAGGATCGCTCCGTCGGTGGTCATCGCGTCGATGGCGCCGCTGCGCACCTGCTCGACGCATTCGGAGTAGGTGTCGAATCCGCGACCGACGCCGCCTTCGGCCTCGATCTGTTCTAGCGACGTCGAACCGGTCACCGAGCAGACCTCGACTCCCTGCACGTCGTCGACGCCGGTGATGTCTTCCGCATCCTCTTCGCGGACCAGAAGCTGCTGGCCCGTGATGTAGTACGGGCCCATCTGACCGACGATGGCCCGGCGCTCCGGCGTGATCGAGTACGACGCGAGCACGATGTCGACGCGATCCTGCTGGAGGAACGGCTCGCGGTTGTCGGAGATGGTCTCCTCCCACGTGATGCCATCCTCCGGGATGCCGAGCTGTCCGGCGATGTATTTGCCGAGCTCGATGTCGAACCCAGTCGGCACCTCGTCGCCGGCCCCCTGGAAGCCGATGCCGGGCTGGTCGGTCTTGACCCCGATCGTGATCTCGCCGGCGTCGGCATACTCCGCCATCTGTGAGCCCTCAGGGAAGTCGGGGTTCTCGACAACCTCGACATCGAGGCTCTCAGCCTCGTCGTCTTCGCCCGCCTCGCCGCAGGCGACCAGCGCCGTGGCCAGACCGACTGCCAGCAGCGCGGCCTTCGTACGCCTCAATCTCATCGAAATGCATCTCCTCAGTGCGTGAGAATTTTGCTCAGGAAGTCTTTTGCTCGGTCGGATTTCGGATTGGTGAAGAACTCGTCCGGGGTGTTCTCCTCGACGACCGCTCCGTCGGCCATGAACACGACACGGTTGGCCGCCGTGCGGGCGAAGCCCATCTCGTGGGTGACGACGATCATCGTCATGCCGCCCTCGGCGAGATCGACCATGACGTCGAGGACCTCTTTGATCATCTCGGGGTCGAGGGCCGACGTGGGCTCGTCGAAGAGCATCACCATCGGCTCCATCGCGAGCGCTCGGGCGATCGCGACCCGCTGCTGCTGGCCACCGGAGAGCTGGGCGGGGTACTTGTGCGCCTGATCGCCGACGCCGACCCGGTCGAGCAGCGTCTGCGCCTTCTCGCGGGCTTCCTTCGCCGAGCGGCGCTTGACCTTGATCGGACCGAGCGTGACGTTGTCCAGCACCGTCTTGTGCGCGAAGAGGTTGAACGCCTGGAAGACCATCCCCACGTCGGCGCGATGCTTGGCGAGTTGCTTGCCCTCCTCTGGAAGCGGCTCACCTCGCAGCCGGATCTGGCCCTGCTGGATCGGCTCGAGGCGGTTGATCACGCGGCAAAGGGTCGATTTGCCCGATCCGGACGGGCCGATGACGACGATCACTTCGCCGCGCGCGACATCGAGATTGATGTCTTTGAGCACGTGCAGATCGCCGAACCACTTGTTCACAGCGTCAATCTCGACCAGCGGGCCCGAGTCGCGATGCGGGTCGACGACTGAGGAATCCTCAGCAGTCATGCACGGCAACCTAGCGAACATCGCGGGCAACCGGCAGGGGGCCTAGAGGTAACGAATGGATTGCGGCGTCCGGCACAGTGGAGCAATGAACGCTTTCGATCCGGTGCTCGTCCGCGCCACCGAGCTCGCCAGGGCCTACCTCGACACGCTCCCGACCCGACCGGTGTGGCCGCGTAAGTCGTACGAGGAGATGGTCGAACGTGCCACGCAGCCGTTGCAGGACGAGTCGATCGCGGCCGAGAAGGTCGTCGACGAGCTCGCCCACTGGGTGGAGCCGGGTCTGTCCGCGACCGCGAGTGGCCGGTTCTACGGGTTCGTCATCGGCGGTGTGGTCCCGGCCGCTCTGGGCGCGGACTGGCTGACCTCCGTCTGGGACCAGAACACCGGCCTGCTCAGCATCACCCCCGCGGCGTCCGCCGCCGAGACGGTGGCGAGCGGCTGGTTGCTCGATCTCATGGGTCTGCCGGCGACGTCGGCGGTGGGTTACGCGACCGGCGGCACGGTGGCCAACTACACCTGCCTCGCCGCCGCCCGACAGGCCGTGCTGGAGCGGGTCGGCTGGGACGTCAACCGGCAGGGCCTGGCCGGCGGGCCGCAGATCCGGGTCCTCGTCGGCGCGGACCGGCACGGCTCCGTCGACATCGGCGTGCGCTACCTCGGTCTCGGGCTCGATTCCATCGTCGTGATCGCCTCCGACGATCAGGGCCGGATCGATCCGGAGGCGCTGGCGGCCGAGCTGAGTCGCAACGACGCCCCAACGATCGTCTGCCTGCAGGCCGGTGAGGTGCATACCGGCGCTTTCGACCCATTCCCGGCGGCGATCGAGGCCGCCCATGCCGCTGGCGCCTGGGTGCACGTGGACGGCGCCTTCGGGCTGTGGGCCAGAGCGAGCGAGTCGACCCGGCACCTCGCCGAGGGGGTCGACGCTGCCGACTCGTGGGCGACCGACGCCCACAAGACGCTCAACGTGCCGTACGACTGCGGCATCGCGATCGTCCGCCACCGCGAGGCCCTGCTGGCGTCCTTCGGGGCGCGGGCCGCCTATCTGATTGCCGGCGACGCGCCCGAACCCAGCGACACGATCCCCGAGCTGTCCCGGCGAGCACGCGGCTTCACCGTGTGGGCGGCGCTGCGCAGTCTCGGCCGTCGCGGGGTCGACGATCTCGTACGGAATCTGGCCGAACGGGCGACGCAGATGGCCGACGGGATCCGCGAGATACCGGGAGCCGAGGTCATCAACGACGTCGTCTTCACCCAGGTGATGGTGGCGTTCGGCGACGACGAGGTGACCCGCGAGGTCGGGCGGCGGCTGCTCGCCGACGGTACCGCGGTGGTGACGCCGTCGCAGTGGCGTGGCCGAGCCGTACAACGCATCTCGTTCAGCAACTGGTCAACCACGGCTGACGACGTGGACCGGACCGTCGCCGCATTGCGCCGGATCGCCGCAGACGTCCGCGGCGCCTGACGCGCGGCTAGGGGGCGGGCTCCGGTGCCGTGGCCCGGCCCGCGACGAGGAGGGCGAGCAGGGCGAGGGCGGCGCCGCTGGTGAGGATGGCGGCGAAGGTCGGCCGGCCGGGGTCCTCGCCGGCGAAGGCGACGAGCGTCCCGCTCACCGCCAGGATCGCCGCGACGCTCAGCGACCCAGCCATCTGGGCGGCGCCTGAGTTGCGGCCGACGTGCGTCGGCTCCGACAGATCGAGGGTGAGCAGCGACAGGCTCGGCGACGTCAGGCCCATCCCGACGCCCGCGATCGCCCATCCCGACAGGCCCACCCACGCCGGCAGGTCGGTCCAGCCGAGCAGCGCGGTGGCCGCGAGGCCGACAGTCATCGCTGTGAGCCCGGATCGCAGGACGAGTGGCCGGGGCAGGTCGTGGTCGCGGCCTTGCAGCCAGGATCCGAGCGCCCAGCAGACTCCGGTGATCGTGAGGCTCACCCCGGCCAGTGTCGGGCGGAAGCCGTACACCTCGGTGAGCAGCAGCGGCAGCCAGGCGCCCGTACCGGCGAACGCGGCCGCGACGAGTCCGCGCAGCGCGACGACGGCGGGCAGTCCGCGGGCGGCACGGAAGGAGCCGGGCGGCAGCATTCGTACGCTGCAGACCGCGAGGGCAGCGACCGCGACCGCGATCACGATCCCCGGTGTCGTCGTCGAGCTCTCGAGCCGCTCGCCGGCGATGGTCAGGACGAACACCGCCGTAGCCGCGCCGATCGCCCACGGAACGACGGCGCGTCGCGACGCGGACTCCTCGGTCTCGTCCGACTCCGCCTCGGAACGCAGCGAGTGGACCGCGTGCCGGAGCAGGATCCACGTGGGTACGAGGACGCCGAGCGCGGCCAGGAACACCCACCGCCAGCCCGCGTACTCGGTGATCACACCAGCGACCCCCGGCCCGAGGATCGACGGCAGCACCCACATCGCGGCAAACAGCGAGAACATCCGCGGCCGCAGTGAGGGCGGCAGGATACGCGCCACGAGCACCATCAACGCGACGTCGATCAGTCCTTCGGCGAAGCCGGACAGCAGTCGCCCGGCGATCACGAAATGCACGGTCGGCGCCGTCCCGACGAGCACCTGCGCGACACCGAAGCTGAGGACGCCGGCGCGGAGTGCGGGCACCGGACCCGACCGGTCGCTCCAGAGCCCGGCGATCGCGAGCGACACGACGTACGACGCGAGCGGAGCCGCGTTGAGCACACCGAAGGCGCTGATCGCGCCGAGGTCGGTCGCGAGTGAGGGGAGTGCGGTGCCGACCGCCCGGTTCTCGAACGCGCCGAGCGTCACGAGTGCGACGGCCCCGAGGGTGAGGGGCAGGTAGCGACGGTCGAGGAGTCGTTCACGTCGCGGGGAGTCGACAGCTTCGGCGTTCGTGGCCACGGGCCGAGAGTCTGCAAAGTCAAGTGCACTTGAGGTCAAGCCGTGTGACCGGTGAGGACCGGGTGCGCGATTGTCGTCGGCGGCGACGCGCGTCGTACCCTTGACCGGTCATGGCTACGACCGCACCCCCGGCGCCCCGCACCTATGAGGTGCGCACCTTCGGCTGCCAGATGAACATGCACGACTCCGAGCGGCTGTCCGGGCTGCTCGAGGACGCCGGCTACGTCGAGGCGTCCGACGGCAACCTCGCCGACCTCGTCGTGTTCAACACCTGTGCGGTACGCGAGAACGCCGACAACCGCCTCTACGGAAACCTCGGCCATCTCGCCTCGAAGAAGGCCAAGCAGACCGGCATGCAGATCGCCGTCGGCGGCTGCCTCGCGCAGAAGGACCGCGGTGAGATCCTTCGCCGGGCCCCCTGGGTCGACGTCGTGTTCGGGACGCACAACATCGGATCATTGCCGACGTTGCTCGAACGGGCCCGCGTCGCCGACGAGGCCCAACTCGAGATCCTCGAAGCTCTCGAGGTGTTTCCGTCGACGTTGCCGGCCCGGCGAGAGTCGGCCTACTCCGCTTGGGTGTCGATCAGCGTCGGATGCAACAACACCTGCACGTTCTGCATCGTGCCGAGCCTTCGCGGTCGCGAGAAGGATCGGCGGCCCGGCGACGTGCTCGCCGAGATCGAGGCGCTGGTCTCCGACGGCGTCGTCGAGGTCACCCTGCTCGGCCAGAACGTCAACTCCTACGGCGTCGAGTTCGGCGATCGCTTCGCGTTCGGGAAGCTGCTGCGCGCGTGCGGCTCGATCGACGGCCTGGAGCGGGTCCGGTTCACGTCGCCGCACCCGCGCGACTTCACCGACGACGTCATCGACGCGATGGCGGAGACCGCGAACGTCATGCCGCAGTTGCACATGCCACTGCAGTCGGGATCGGATGCCGTGCTGCGTGCGATGCGCCGGTCCTATCGCCGCGACCGCTACCTCCGGCTGCTCGATCGCGTCCGCGACGCCATGCCTGACGCCGCGATCAGCACCGACATCATCGTGGGATTTCCCGGCGAGACCGACGCGGACTTCGAGCAGACTCTGGACGTGGTGCGCGAGGCGCGGTTCGCCCAGGCCTTCACGTTCCAGTACTCCACTCGGCCCGGCACGCCCGCCGCCGAGATGGGCGACCAGGTGTCTAAGGCGGTGGTGCAGGAGCGATACGACCGCCTGGTCGCTCTGGTCAACGACATCACGTGGACCGAGAACCGGGCGCTCGTGGGCCGCGACGTCGAGTTGCTGGTCACCGAGGCGGACGGCCGCAAGGACGGCGTGACCCATCGACAGTCCGGCCGCGGTCCGGACAACCGGCTGGTCCACTTCACCCCGGGACCGGACTCCGTCGGCCCAGGTGACTTCGCGACGGTGACCGTCACCAAGGCGGCGCCGCACCATCTGGTCTCCGACGCACCGGTGCGAGCCGTGCGGCGCCGCCGGTCGGCTGCCGCGGGCGCCGGGGGAGTGGGTGCCGGGGGAGTGGGCGCCGGGACATCGGGTGTCCTGCTGGGCCTGCCGACGGTCGGCGCTCCGGAGCCGGCCGCGGTGGGCGCCGGCCCGGCCTGCGGCTGCGACTGAGCTCCCGTACGCCCTCGCGCGCCGCCGGACGCTGTACCCGCGTGGCGCGACAGCCCGCTTCAGCGCCGTAACAGCGTGAGCGCCGCGACCGCGTGAGCGCCGTGAGGAGTTGGCGTGAAACTGCGGATCCCCGTGAGTGTTGGCGCGATGTCACGCCAACAGTTGGCTCCGTGTCCAACGCATTAGACAAGCTAGTTTGTCGAATGACACGCTCGGCGTATGCCAGCGAGTACGGCTTTCGTTGATGACCCGGATCGGGTCCGGGCGGCGCTGTCGCCGCTGCGCCGGGAGCTGCTCCGGCGACTGGAGCAACCGGCGTCGGCCACCGAGCTCGCCGCCGCCATGGGACAGCCGCGGCAGAAGGTCAACTACCACCTCCGGATGCTGGAGTCCGCCGGGCTGGTCGAGCTCGTCGAGGAACGCCCGCGGCGTGGCTGCATCGAGCGGATCATGCGCGCCAGCGCCGAGGCGTTCGTCGTCGACCCGACGGTGCTCGGCGGCCGGTCGCGGCTGGTCGAGCGCGATCGGTTCGCCGCCGAGCACCTCGTCGAGACCGCGGCCGCGACCGTACGAGACGTCAGCCGGATGCAGTCGGCCGCGGCCCAGCCGGACAAGCGGCTGCTGGCGTTCACCATCGAAACCGACGTGGCGTTCGCCGAGCCGGCCGACGTGCACCGGTTCACCGACGCCCTGGCCCGGGCCATCGCGAACACCGCCGAGGAGCACGGCACCAGTGACGGTGGCCGGCCCTATCGCATCGTCGTAGGCGGCCATCCCACCCCGGCTTCGGAGAGGAGCCCAGCATGACCGACGACCGGCCCGTCAGCATCGAGGTCACGATCGCCGCGCCGGTGGCGACCGTCTGGCACTGGATCCGGGACCGAGACCGGCTCGGACGCTGGCACGGCTGGCTCACCGAGGGACTCGACGAAGAGATCGACTACATCTACTTCGACCATGCGACCGAGTCGGACGAGCCGCACGCACTCGACCTCGACAACGGCGACCGCTTCACGTTGACCGAGGACGCCGGCGCCACGACGGTACGCATCACACGGCTGCCGCCGGGGCACGATCCCGAGTGGGACGCTTACTACGACGACATCACCGAAGGCTGGCTCACGTTCCTGCAGCAGTTGCGATTCGCGGTCGAGCAGCATCCGACGCGGCCACGTCGCACGGTCTTCCTCGCCACGGAGGAGGCCGGACCGCGACCGCAGGACGTGCTCGGCCTCGATCGGGTGCGGCCCGGCGAGTGCTACGAGCCCGCTGCGGCAGCGCCGTCGGGCCTCGTCGGCGAGGCGTGGTTCGCGGCGGAGAACCAGGTCGGCGTGACCGTCGACGGTCTCGGTCCCGGGTTGCTCGTCCTCGGCGTGCGGCCGCCGCTCGACGGCCGCCCCGACGGTGGCGCGATGGCGATCCTGACGACCTACGACCTCGACGACGAGCGCTTCGCCGCCGTACGCGACGAGTGGAGCACGTGGTGGCGGGCGACCTATCCAGGAGCCAGTGAGCCGCAGACCTGACCGCCTTCGCGCAAGTGTTGGCGTGAACCTGCAGTTCCTCGCAAGTGTTGGCGCGAAGTCGCGCCAACAGTGGGAGGCGGCGCGAGCGCAGGCGCGGGCCAGGCGCCGCCGCCGGGGCCGTCAGCCGAAGCCGTACGTCAACACCGGCGGCACGGCGCCGTCCGCGAGGTGCCGGAGCACGAGCAACTCGTGCGGCACGACCGGCTCCGGCAGCCTCACCAGCGCGAACCATTCCAAGGCCGACGACTTGTCCGGCTCCGCTCGCGACGGCTCGCCCGACCACTGCTCCGCGAGGAAGAAGAAGTCGGCCCGCTGCTCGACCGGCCGATCCGACCCGTCGGTCCGGTGCAGGGTGCACAACGGCACCAGCGCATCAGACGTGACCGTCAGGCCAACCTCTTCACGCGCCTCCCGGACCGCGGCCGCCACGCAGGACTCGCCCGGCTCGACATGACCGGCGACGAGCGCCCAGTAGCCGTCCATGTATCCGGTGCCGGCCCGCCGATGCAGCAAGACCTCCCGGCCCGCCGTACCCGGACGACTGAAGACGACGTACGCCGCCGGCACGAGCTGATGTCGTGGCGGCTGGTCCGGGTACGACGTCATCTCAGGACGTAGCGTCGCGCCGGGCGTGTACGGAGCGCAGCCACAGCTCCAGCTCGGTCAAGTCCGCCTGGAGCGTCTGCGGAAGCCGGAGCCGCTCACGACCGCCGTGGATGATCCAGACGTAGGTCTGGATGTTGCCGCGAACGGTCATGCTGTGTCGCACGACTTCCGTCACCGCGGACCACCGGATCGACTGCTGGCCGTAGGTCACGTCGTCGGCGGTTACGACCAGATGCGGTTGTCCCGACGCGACCGTGCGTACTGCTCGCGATGCCCAGTAGGCGGCGCCGGCGATGATCACCAGCCCGACGACGATTGCCGCCAGGGTGCCGCTGAGGGCGATCACGAGCCCGAGTAATGCGACGGCGATGCAGCCGGCTAACACCAGTGCCGGCGTCTGCCGGCTCGAGGTGATGACGACGCTGCCGTCTTCGTCGAGACTCTTCTGCCAGTGGTCTACTGATCCTTTGGCCACGGCGCGCCATTGTGGCGGAACAGTGGTCTAAGGCGTGGGACCCGCGCCCGTGTTCTTGCCGGTGTCGCCCGGCGCGCTCGAATTCGGGGTCGATTCGGGGGCGGCCGTCGTGGGCGGTGGGGCGGCCGGCTTGTCGTCGCTCTGCTGCTCCAGGCGCTCTTTGGCCTTGCTCACGCCCTTGTCGATCTTGTCGTCGAAGCGGCGGCCGGTGGCCTTGTTGACGGCCTCGCCGGTCTTCTCTATTCCGCCGGCGATCTTGTCGCCGTGCTGTTCGACGACCTGATCGGCCTGCTGCTTGGCCTTGGACCTCGAGCGCTTGAGCTTGTCGAGTAGTGACATCGTGACCTCCGTGATGTGTTCCGATGCCGGATCCGGACAAACTACCGCGAGCCGTGCTGTCGTGGCGGTCGTGGGTCCGACCGCGGCCGGCAAGTCCCACCTCGCCGTCGCGCTCGCGGCCTCCCTGTCGGGCGAGGTCGTCAGTGCCGACTCCATGCAGATCTATCGCGGCATGGACATCGGGACCGCCAAACTCTCTGTGCCCGAGCGCGCCGGTGTGACACATCATTTGCTGGATCGATTGGACGTGTCCGAACCCGCGACGGTGGCGGAGTTCCAGTCCTGGGCCCGGGACGCGATCGACGGCTGCCTCGCCCGCAACGTGTCTCCGGTCCTCGTCGGCGGATCGGCGTTGTACGTCCGGGCCGTACTCGATCGGTTCGAGTTCCCCGGCACCGATCCGGAGCTGCGGACCCGGCTCGAGTCGGAGCTCGAACGCGACGGGCCGCTCGCCCTGCACGGCCGGCTCGCCACTCTCGACCCCGACGCGGCCGCACTCATCCTGCCGACCAACGGCCGCCGGATCGTGCGAGCCCTCGAGGTCGTCGAGCTCACCGGCGGGCCGTTCAGCGCGAAGCTGCCGACGTACGAGTACGCCTACCCGGTCGTGACGCAGCTCGGGGTGGACGTACCTCGCGACGTTCTCGACGAACGCATCGCGGCCCGGGTCGACGCGATGTGGGCCGCCGGGCTGGTCGACGAGGTGCGTGCGCTGGAGAAGCATGGACTCCGCGACGGACGTACGTCGAGCCGTGGTCTCGGCTATGCCCAGGTGCTGCGGTTGCTGGCCGGCGAGTGCACCGAGGACGAGGCCCGGGCCGAGACGATGCGGGCGACGCGACGGTTCGCCCGGCGGCAGGACTCGTGGTTCCGCAAGGACCCGCGGATCACCTGGATTCCCTACGACGCACCGGATCTGATCGACCGAGCCCTCGCTGAGGTGCCGTCAGATCGGTAAGTTGGCCACTTCGACTCAAGGGAGTGGTTTCATGGCGTATCCGCGCGACATGAAGGCAGCATTGGCCGTCGCGTCGGCGGCGATTCTGACCGTGACGATCGGCCCGGCGGTGGCCGTGCCGGAGTCGGCGCCGACGGCTCGATCGGCGCCGCCGAAGGATCCGGTCGCGATCGGCGCCGGTGGCGCTGTGGCCTCGGTCGATCCGGACGCGAGTCAAGTCGGGATCCGCGTGCTGCGAGACGGTGGCAACGCCGTCGACGCCGCGGTCGCGACCGCCGCCGCCCTCGGCGTCACCGAGCCCTACAGCGCAGGCATCGGCGGCGGCGGGTTCTTCGTCTACTACGACGCCGCCACGGGTGAGGTCTCGACCCTCGACGGTCGCGAGACCGCGCCGATGTCGATGCCGCACGACGCGTTCATCGATCCGGAGACCGGCCAGCCGTACCCGTTCTCTCCCGATCTTGTAACGAGTGGTGTCTCGGTCGGTGTGCCGGGTACGCCGGCGACGTGGGAGACCGCCCTGGACCAGTGGGGCACTCGTACGCTCGCGGAGTCGCTGCAGCCGGCGGCACGGCTTGCCCAGAAGGGGTTCGTCGTCGACCAGACCTTCCGGCAGCAGACGCTCGACAACGCCGAGCGGCTCGCCGCGATCCGGCCGACGGCGCGCCTGTTCCTGCGGGGTGGCGACGCGCCCGAGGTGGGCTCGGTCTTCCGCAACCCGCAGCTCGCCGCGACCTACCGGCAACTCGGCAAGCGTGGCATGGGCCTCCTCTACGACGGATGGCTGGCCCGCGAGATCGTCGACGTGGTGCAGTCGCCGCCGACCACACCGGACACGGACCTGCCGGTGCCGCCAGGCTTCATGACTCAGTCCGACCTCGAGGCGTACGACGTGATCGACCGCGACCCGACCCATGTCGACTATCGCGGCCTCGACGTCTACGGCATGGGTCCGCCGTCGAGCGGCGGATCGACCGTCGGCGAGGCGCTGAACCTGCTCGAGACGGTCGACCTGGGCTCGATGTCGACCGCCGACGCGTTGCATCACTACCTCGAGGCGTCGGCGCTGGCCTTCGCCGACCGCAATGCCTACGTCGGCGACCCGGACTTCGTCGACGTGCCGCTCGACGAGTTGCTGTCCGACGGCTTCGCGGGTGAGCGCGCGTGCCTGATCGATCCGGACCAGGCGGCCACGAAGCCGGTGGCGCCGGCGGAGCCGGACGGCGACTACAGCGGCTGTGCCGATGCCGGTACGACCACTCCGGAGGCGGACAACGAGGGCCTGTCGACGACCCATCTGAGCGTGATGGACAAGTGGGGCAACGTCGTCTCGTACACGCTCACGATCGAGCAGACCGGCGGCTCGGGCATCACCGTGCCGGGTCGTGGGTTCCTGCTCAACAACGAGCTGACCGACTTCTCGACCGTCTACAACCCGGACGACCCGAACCGGATCGACGGCGGCAAGCGCCCACGCAGCTCGATGGCGCCGACGATCGTGCTGCGCGACGGCGAACCGTGGCTGGCCATCGGCTCGCCCGGTGGATCGACGATCATCACGACGGTGCTGCAGACGCTGGTCAACCGGATCGACCTCGACATGACACTGCCGCAGGCGGTGGCGATGCCGCGCGGGTCGCAGCGCAACACAGCGGCCGTCACGTCGGAGCAGGAGTTCATCGACCTCTACGAGACGGTCCTCGAGCCCTACGGGCACCAGCTCGCGCCGGCTGGGACCCCGGGCACGAGTGCGTCGGAGATCGGCGCTGTCGCCGCGATCGAGGTGTTGCCCGACGGGCAGTTCCTCGCCGCCGCCGAGCCGCGTCGCCGTGGCGGTGGGTCCGCGATGGTCGTGACGCCGGGCGACTGAGGCGGCCCCCGCGGTTGCGGGCGGTGGTCGTTTCGAGGCGGCTCGAAACCGCCGCCATCCCGCAATCGCGGCCGGGCCGTACGCTGACCGGGTGATGCAGACGCCGCTGACCTGGCTCAAGGGCCATGGCACCGAGAACGACTTCCTCGTCGTGCCCGACCCCGATGGCGCCGTCGACCTCGACCCGACGATGGTCGCGGCGCTGTGCTATCGGCGGTCCGGCATCGGTGCCGACGGCGTGCTGCGCGTGGTCCGGTCGACCGCGCTCGACGACCCGGCGGCGAAGGCGGCCGCGGCCGACGGGGTCGAGTGGTTCATGGACTACCGCAACGCCGACGGGTCGCTCAGCGAGATGTGTGGCAATGGCATCCGGGTGTTCGTGCGCTATCTCGTACGGTCCGGCGCCGTCGACGACACGGCACCGGTGCCGATCGGCACTCGCGGCGGCGTCCGGGTCGTGACCATCGGCGACGACGGCCGGATCGGCGTCGACATGGGTCCCGCGCAGGTCCAGGGACCGACGGCCGTGACGGTCGAGGGCCGTCGGCACGAGGCGGTCAAGGTGTCGGTCGGCAATCCGCACGCCGTGACGTTCGTCAACGATCTCGCCGCCGCCGGCCCCCTGCTCGAGCCCCCGGGACATGACCCGTTCGACTTCCCCGACGGGGTCAACGTCGAGTTCGTCGTACGCTCCGGCGAACGCGCCATCGCGATGCGGGTGCACGAACGCGGATCGGGCGAGACCCGTTCGTGTGGCACCGGCGCCTGCGCGGCCGCGGTCGCCTTCGCCGAGGCCACCGGCGTGGATCGGCCCGCGTCGATCGACGTCGGCGTGCCGGGCGGCGCCCTCGAGGTGGTGCTTCACGCCGACGGCGGCGTCGACCTGGTCGGCCCGGCCGTACTCTTCGCCGAGGGCAGCTGGCCGCTCGCCTGACCACCCCAGCGGGAGCGCGTACGCCGTAATCCGCGTGAGCCGGGGCCGGATCCGTGTCAGGATCGAGGGGATGACGAAACCGCAGGAAGAGTACGCCGAGACCGTCGGCGAGCTCGATCTGGAGGACCGCTACGCGCTGCGTCGCGTCGTCGGCCTCTCGACCGAGCTCCAAGACGTCTCCGAGGTCGAATACCGCCAGCTCCGGTTGGAGCGGGTGGTGCTCGTCGGTGTCTGGACCGAGGGCACGAGCAACGACGCCGAGAACTCGCTCACCGAGCTGAAGCTGCTCGCCGAGACCGCCGGCTCCCACGTGCTCGACGCCATGCTGCAGCGGCGGCGCAAGCCCGACCCCGCGACCTACATCGGCCGCGGCAAGGTCGACGAGCTGCGGGCCGCCGTACTCGCGACCGGCGCCGACACGGTCATCTGCGACGGGGAGCTGGCGCCGAGTCAGCTGCGCAACCTTGAGGACCAGGTCAAGGTCAAAGTCGTCGACCGGACCGCCTTGATCCTCGACATCTTCGCCCAGCACGCCAAGTCGGCCGAGGGCAAGGCGCAGGTCGAGCTGGCGCAGTTGCAGTACATGACGCAGCGGCTGCGCGGCTGGGGTGGCGAGCTGTCCCGGCAGGCCGGTGGCCGAGTCGGGTCGCAGGGTGGCGGCATCGGCGGCCGTGGCCCCGGTGAGACCAAGCTCGAGACCGACCGGCGCCGGATCGGACAGCGGATGGCGAAGCTGCGTCGTGAGCTGTCCCAGCTGCGGACGACCCGCGACACCAAGCGGGCCGAGCGCCGCCGGCGCCAGGTGCCGTCAGTCTCGATCGCCGGCTACACCAACGCCGGCAAGTCCAGCCTGCTCAACCGGATCACCGGCGCCGGCGCTCTCGTCGAGGACGCGCTGTTCGCCACGCTCGATCCCACCACCCGGCGCGCGACGACCGACGACGGCCGGGTCTACACCTTGTCGGACACCGTCGGTTTCGTACGCCATCTGCCGCACCAGCTCGTCGAGGCGTTCCGGTCGACCCTGGAGGAGGTCGCCGACTCCGACCTGATCGTCCACGTCGTCGACGGCTCGCATCCCGACCCCGAAGGACAGCTCGCGGCGGTACGCGAGGTGTTCGCCGAGATCGGGGCGACCGACGTACCCGAGCTGGTCGCGATCAACAAGGCCGACGTCGCCGACCCGATGGTCGTGTCGCGCCTCGTCGCCCGGGAGCCGCACGCGGTCGCCTGCTCGGCACGGACCGGCGACGGCATCGACAAGCTGGTCGCCGCGATCGAGGCCGACCTGCCGCGGCCGCAGATCGAGGTGCGGGTGCTGGTGCCCTACGACCGAGGCGACCTGCTCAACGCGATGCACGAGCGCGGTGAGGTCGTCGAGATGGACTACACCAACGACGGCACCCGCGTCGTCGCCCGGGTCAACCCCGACCTCGCCGGCGCCCTCGAACGCTTCGCCGTCGCCGCCACCTGACGGGCCCTCGCCGAAGTTGTCAGCAACTATTCGGCTGAGGGCGCGAATAGTTGCTGACAACTTCGCGGCGGCGCCTGTGGATGAGCCGCCGCGTGTCGGGTCGGCCGGGTAGCGTGTGCGGGTGACCCAGGTCGACACGCCGCCGCGGCTCGAGCAACCCACCGTGCGACGCGTCCTCGAGGTGGCCGTCGAGGCGATCAAGGGTCAGGACCGGCCGGGCCAAGTCGAGATGGCCGAGGCGGTCGCGATTGCCTTGCGCGAGGGCGAGCACCTCCTCGTCCAGGCCGGCACCGGCACGGGCAAGTCGCTGGGCTACCTGGCGCCGGCGTTCCTGCACGACAAGCGCGTCGTCGTCGCGACGGCGACGCTCAATCTCCAGCATCAGTTGGTCGAGCGCGACATCCCCGCCCTGCTCGACGCCGCCGAGTCGGTGCTCGGGCAGCGGCCGAGGGCGGCGGTCCTCAAGGGCCGCTCCAACTACGCCTGCCTGCATCGGATCCGCGACGGCGTCCCCGACGACCAGGGCGCGTTGATCGAGATGCCGACCGGGTCGCTCGGGTCCGAGGTACTGGAGCTGCGCGGCTGGGCCGAGGACCAGCTCGAGGCCGGTGGCCGCGGCGACCGTGACTCCGCTCCCGCGCACACCGAGAAGGCCTGGCAGCAGGTGTCCGTGCCCGCTCGCGAGTGCCTCGGCGCGAATCGCTGCCCGTACGCGGGGGAGTGCTTCGCCGAGACAGCCCGCGACGAGGCGACCGCGGCGCAGATCGTCGTGACCAACCATGCGCTGTTGGCCATCGACGCGATCGACGGCGTGCCGATGATTCCCGAGTACGACGTGGTCGTCGTCGACGAGGCTCACGAGCTCACCGCGCGCGTCACCCAGGCGTCGACCGACGAGTTGTCGCCGGGCATCGTCGAGCGAGCGGCCAAGCGGGCCCGCAACCTCCTCCACGAGGGCCAGGCCGACGAGCTCGAAGACTCCGCCGACGCCCTGCGCGACGCGATCCTCGCGACTCCGGCCGGTCGGGTCGACACCATGTCCGAGCAGCTCGCCGACGCGCTGGAGATGGTGCGGAGCAGCGCCCGGGCGTGCCTGTCGGCGTTGCCGAAGGAGGACGGAGCCGAGCCGGACCCGATCCGGCAGCAGGCCAAAGCGATGACCGACGAAGTACGCCAGATCGCCGAGCGGATGGCGGCCAACGCCGAGCATGACGTGCTCTGGGTGAGCGAGCGCGATCCGTCCCGCGGAGGCAACGAGCTGCGGGTCGCTCCGCTCGATGTGTCGCTCACCCTGCGCGACAGGCTGTTCGGGGAGAAGACGGTCGTCTTGACCAGTGCGACGCTCAAGCTCGGCGGCGACTTTCGGGCCTTGGCGACCAGCCTCGGTCTGCGCGCCGACGAGCGGATCGAGGACGACGACCGCGCGACCAGCCGGGACGACGCGGCCGACGCCGCCGACGCCATTGAAGCCGACGGCGAGGCCGACGCCACTGAAGCCGACGGCGAGGCCGACGACGAACGGATCCGGTGGCGCGGCATCGACGTCGGATCGCCGTTCGACTACGGCCGGCAGGCGATCCTCTACGTCGCGCGGCAGCTCCCACCGCCCGGGCGCGACGGTCTCGGCGATCCCCAACTGACCGAGATCGCCGAGCTCGTCGAGGCGGCCGGCGGTCGTACGCTCGGCCTCTTCTCGTCCCGCCGGGCGGCGCAGACCGCGACCGAGGAGCTCCGTGAGCGCTTGCCCGACATCGACGTCTGGTGCCAGGGCGAGGCACAACTGCCCGAGCTGGCCCGGCGGTTCGTCGAGGATCCCCAGACCTGCCTGTTCGGCACATTGAGTCTGTGGCAAGGCGTCGACCTGCCCGGCGAGACCTGTCAGCTGGTGATCATCGACCGGCTACCCTTCCCGCGTCCGGACGACCCGCTGATGAGTGCCCGGCAGCGAGCCGTCGAGCGTCGCGGCGGCAACGGCTTCATGACCGTGGCGGCGACCCATGCCGCGCTGCTGCTCGCACAGGGGAGTGGCCGGCTGATCCGGCGGCAGGCCGACCGGGGGGTCGTGGCCGTGCTCGATCCGCGGCTCGCGACCGCGCGGTACGGCTCGTTCCTCGCCGCGTCGTTGCCGCCGATGTGGCGTACGACGGACCCGAGCGTCGCCCGCGACGCGCTCCGGCGACTCGACGCGGCGGCGTCCGACCAGCCGTCCTGAGTCGCTATCGCAAGAACGATCAAGCGGAACGGTCGGGTGGCGGCCTTATGGTCGGGCCATGATCAAGGTCCAGTACTTCACCGCGTGCACGCTCGACGGTTTCATCGCCGACGAGCACAACTCCCTCGACTGGCTCTTCGAAGTGCCCCACGACACTGACGACGGCTACTGGGATCGCTGGTTCCCCGGCGTCGGCGCCTTGGTGATGGGAGCCACGACGTACGAGTGGATGGTCGACCGACACGACATGGTCGCCGACCCGGATCAGTGGCGGGGCTTCTATGGCGATCGGCCCGGTTGGGTCTTCACCCATCGCGACCTGCCGCTCATCCCAGGCGTTGACATCACGCTCGTGCGCGGCGACGTACGGCCGGTATACGACACGATCGCGGAACGGATGCCGGACAAGGACATCTGGGTCGTCGGCGGCGGTGACCTGGTCGGGCGGTTCCACGACACCGGCCTGCTCGACGAGATCATCCTCGGGATGACCCCGGTGACACTCGGCGCGGGCGCGCCTTTGCTGCCGCGCCGGATCACCTCGAAGGAGCTCAGCTTTCGCCACGCCGAGCTGATCGGACAGCGGGCCCGGATCGTCGTCGACGTCCGTCGATCGGCCCCGAGCGACTAGACCCGGCGTAGGACCGTCACGACCTTGCCGAGGATCGTGGCGTCGCTGCCGTCGATCGGCTCGTATGCGGGGTTGTGGGGGAGCAGCCACACCTTGCCGCGCTTGCGGGAGAACGTCTTGACGGTGGCCTCGTCGTCGATCAAGGCCGCGACGATCTCGCCGTTTTCGGCGGCCGGTTGCTGCCGAACCACGACGTAGTCGCCGTCGCAGATCGCGGCGTCGACCATCGAGTCTCCCTTGACCTCGAGGAGGAAGAGCGTGCCGTCGCCGACCAGCGTCTTCGGCAACGGGAACACCTCCTCGACCCGCTCCTCGGCGAGGATCGGACCGCCGGCCGCGATTCGGCCGACCACCGGAACGTACGCCGCCTCCGGCCGGGCGTTGCCGACGTCGGTCTCGTCGAATCCGAAGTCGTGGGCGCTGCCGATCGACCGGCGCGCGGCCATCACGTCGGGGAGGAAGACCTCGAGGGCACGTGGCCGATTGGGATCGCGTCGCAGGAAGCCCTTGGACTCCAGCGTCTTCAGCTGATGGGCGACCGACGACGAGCTGGTGAGGCCGACGGACTGGCCGATCTCGCGAATGCTCGGCGGATAGCCGCGCTGCTCGATGCTCTCGCGGATGAACTCGAGCACCCGTCGTTGACGCGGAGTGAGCCCGCTGGCGTCCGGCGGGCCGTCTGGAAGCTCGGTGACCTTCTTCGCGTCCTTGGCCATGGCGATCCCTTTCACGCTGGTGCGGATCACCGTAGTCCGACCCGCTCGTCGACTCAAACATCTGTTCGAACGGCGTGTCGCGGCCTAGGATGTGGCGATGGTCAGGCACTCGGAGACGCAGGAGTTCCGCGGCGCGGAGTTCGTCGACGTCGACATGTCCGGCGCCTGGTTCCGCGACGTCAACTTGGCGGGCGCCAGATTGCGCGGGGTGCTCCTCATGGGGGCCGATATCGACGGTGTCATCGACGGACTCGTCGTCAACGGCGTCGAGGTGGCACCGCTCGTCGGGGCCGAGCTCGACCGACGCTACCCGGAGCGGGTCGCGCTGCGAGCGACGACGCCGGAGGGCATGCGAGAGGCGTGGGCCGTCGTCGAGTCACTGTGGGCCGACACGATGGCCCGCGCGCGGACCATGCCGGAGTCCGACCTGCATCGCTCGGTCGACGACGAGTGGTCGTTCGTCCAGACGCTCCGGCACCTGATCTTCGTGATCGACGGCTGGTTCGGCCGCAGCGTCCTGGGCCGGCAAGCGCACTACCACCCGCTCGGCCTGCCAGCGTCGTTCGACCGAGATCCGCAGGCGTACGGCGTCGACCTCGAGGCGACTCCCACATTTGACGAGGTCGCGGCCGTCCGTGCCGAGCGGATGGCGCAGGTCCGCGACTACCTCGCGACCGTGACGCAGGACGAGCTCGACCGACCGCGTACACCGGACCCCGTGCCGTTCGATCCGTCGCCCGAGGAACGCACCGCGACCGCCTGCCTCCACGTTCTGCTCGACGAGGAGTGGGCGCATCGCCAATTCGCGCTCCGCGACCTGGACAGCATCGCCTCCTGAACGACGCTGGACCGATCCGGGCCGGTCGCTTCGCACGGCCCGTACGCACTCTGCATGGTGTCGACGCAGCGCAGAGTGCCTAATTACCACGAGAACGTGGTATTCCCACCGGGGAGCGACGCCGCGACACGCCGAACGAACAGATGTTCGACGTGTCGCTTGTTTCTGTCAGTGGGGTCGGGTAGAACTTCGTACAGACGTTCGATCGAACATTGTTTCGATCGAGCACCGCTTCGAGGAGCGAGCGAAGGGAGCCCGTCATGAGCACCGTCCGAGTCGCCGCCGCGCCGAGCCTTCGACTGACCCGGCGGGGACGGCTGGTCGTGTTCCTCGGCAGCCTCGGCATCACGCTCGGGGCGCTGTTCGCGTGGATCCCGTCGGTCGTCGCGACGTCGGAGGAGGGCGACCCGGTGCCGGTGCGAGTCGTGACGGTCGAGCCCGGTGACACGCTGTGGGACCTCGCGGCCCGGTCCAACCCGGGTGGCAACGTCGGCGACACCGTTCACGAGATCGCCGAGCTCAACGCGTTGTCGAGCACTGGTGACCTGCAGGTCGGCCAGCAGCTGTCGGTGCCGCGATACTGACCGGTCGCGCCGACAGCTCACAGTCCCGGGCGCGTGCCGTCGTACCCACCCGCACCGAACGTCAGACGAGGGTCTTGCCGCCGTTCACCGCGATCCGCTGGCCGGTGACGTAGCCGGCCCGCTCCGACGCGAGGAACGCGACCGCCCCGGCCACGTCTGCGGCCTGTCCCATGTGGCCGAGCGGCACGCCCTCCGTGTACGCAGCCCGCGTGACGTCCGAGACGTCACCGTGCCGCTCGGTGGGGATGAACCCCGGCGCGACGAGATTGACGGTGATGCCGTCCGGGCCGAGTTCGCGGGCCCACGACCGGGTGAGACCGAGTTGGGCACCCTTGGCCGCGACGTACGCACTGGAACCCGCCGTGCCGAGCTCGAACACCTCCGAGCCGATGTGGATGATTCGGCCCCACCCGCGTTCGCGCATGCCCGAGATGGCGTGCTGCGCGAGCAGGAGCGGACTCTTGACGAAGAACTCGAGCTGGTCGAGGACGTCGCGCCAGGTCAGCGCGTCGACGGCGATCGACGGCTGCGGTCCGGTGGCGTTGAGTACGAGGACATCGATGCCGCCGAGACCGGCGGTGACCGCATCGTGCAGCCCGGCGACCTCGTCCTCGTCGGTGACGTCCGCTCCGAAGACCTCGGCCCGTCCGCCGGCGGCGATGATCTCCGATCGCACGGCCTCTGCCGCGTCGCGGCTACGGGCGTAGTTGACCGCGACGGCGAACCCGTCGCGGCCTAGGGCAGTCGCGATCGCGGCGCCGAGGCCGCGTGAGGCGCCGGTTACGAGCGCCACTCGCTGCTTGCTCATCGGCGCCTCCTCAGCTCGTCGTGCCACGCCTGGCGTCGGGCGGCGAGTCCATCCTCCCGTACGGGATGTCGAGTGCCGGCTGTCGACATACGCACGCCGGGACGGCTCACCCGCCTTCGCGCCGAGGTTGCGCGTCTTCCCCGGCATTTCCCGCCGACCTTGCGCGTCTTCTCCACCCGACTGAGAAGACGCGCAACCTCGGCGCGAAAGAGGGCGGTCAGATCGGCGACGTCGCGGGCCGTACTCGCTGGGTGCCCGCGTCGACGTACCACGAGGCGGTGTGCGCGGCGCTCGCCTGCGGATCGGCGCGGTCGCTGATGGCGTACCAGTCCATCTGCACCCGTACCGGCGTCACGTCGAGTACGGAGAACCCGTGCCGGTCGAGGTCGAGATAGCGTACGTGCCGATTGGCAGCCTGGATCGCTGCCTCGACCGCGAGTGACGCGGTGCGTTCGGGGGTGCCGAGCATGTCGTCGAGGTTGTTGCTCGTGACCGACGAGCAGGCCAGCTCGGTTGCGACGCTGGGGGAGAGGGGATAGGCGCCGGCGTCCTGTGGCAGGTCGCAGGCCCACGCCGAGTGGATGCCGCCGGTGAGGAAGACCGTGTCGGTGATGCCGTGGTCGGCGAGAAAACGGACCAGCCGTCGCCGGTCGGCCTGGTAGCCGTCCCTCTGATCGGTGTTGTAGGGCACGCCGTCTCGCGGCAGCAGCCGGGTGACGTCGACGAGGGCGTTGGTGACCTCGGTGGGCAGGGGCGGGATCAGCACCGGCGCGATCATGACCGGATTGCCGACCAGCTTCCACTGCGCCTGGCTGTGCGCGAGCCCGTCGGTCAGCCAGCGCAGTTGCTTCTCGCCGGTTATCGTCCGGTCCTCGTCGTCGACGCGCCCGAGCTCGTCGTTGCCGGCCTGCCGACTGCGATAGGTCCGCAGGTCGAGCATCGACAGCTCGGCGAGCTGACCGAACCGCAGTCGCCGGTCGACGCGAGTGCCGTCGCGCACCGCGCTCGTCCTGCCCAGGCGGACCGGCATCCACTCGTCGTACGCCCGGCGAGCCGCTGCCTTGCGGGTCGGCCAGTCGCCCTCGCCCGGGTTGTGGTTCTCGGCGCCGTTTCGCCAAGCGTCGTTGGTGGTCTCGTGGTCGTCCCAGGCCACGATCCACGGCACGACCGCATGCAGATCGGCGAGGTCCGGGTCAGTCTTGTACTGCCCGTGGCGGCGCCGGTAGTCGGCCAGCGTCACCATCTCGTGCTTGGGCCGGTGCGACCGGACGTCGGCGTTGGACTGGCCGAGGCCGTACTCGCCCCGACCGTACTCATAGAGGTAGTCCCCGAGATGCAGCACCATGTCCAGGTCGTCGTGTCCGGCGAGGTGTCGATAGGGGGAGAACCAGCCGGCCTGCCAGTTGGAGCACGACACGACTCCGAGGCGCAGCCGGCGGGGCGACGCGTCGCGAATCGGTGCCGTGGTCGTACGCCCGACGCGGGACCGGTGGTCGTCGGCGACGAAGTGGTAGAAGTACGTCGTGTCCGGAGCGAGATCGGTCGCATCGACCTTGACGGTGTGGTCGCGACGCGGTCCGGTCTGGACCTGGCCCTGCTTGACGATGTGGCGGACCGCCGGGTCGTGAGCGATCTGCCACCGCACGTCGATCGGCGGGCCGATGCCCGAGCCCGGTGTCGCATCGGGGGTCGGGCTGACCCGCGTCCACAGCACGACGGCGTGCGGGAGCGGGTCACCGGAGGCGACGCCGTGCTGAAACCACGGGTGCTCGCCCGGCGCGGCGCTTGCCGAGCTTCCCGTCGGGACGGCAGCGCCGATCGCTCCGGCGGCCGACGCCGAGAGGAACCGACGGCGATTGAGCGGGCTCACGGAACCTAGAACTATCGAGCGGCGGATCGGTCACGGGCAGCGACAACATGTCCGTTTAGTTCAATTCTCACGCATCCCAGGTTGGCCGTGTTGACACGTCTTTGACCGGATCGTCGCCACAGGCTCGACCTGCTGGGGAGTGTCGGCGGTGGGTCGTACGGTGCCGGGGTGCTCAGGTCGGAAGTGCTGCTCGATGCCGACGGAGTCGTCGTCGAGGACGTCCGCTGCCCGGGCGACCGGTCCGGCTGGTCCGCCGGGGAGCCGGTGGCGCGGTTCGGGGTGGTCTTCGCGCGGTCGGGCGTGTTTCGCCGGAGCGTGAACGGTGTCGAGTCCGTCGTCGACGCGGTCTCCGGCTACGTCGAGCGACCGGCGAGCGAGCAGCGCATCGCGCATCCCAAGGGCGGTGACCGCTGCACCAGCATCTCCGTGTCACCGTCGGTGCTGGAGTCGCTGACCGGAGGAGGGCCGCTGCTTGCCGACCGAGCCGATCTCGCCATAGCGGTCGATGCGACGGCCGACCTTCGTCACCGGCAGTTGATCGCCCGGATCCGACGTGGCGCTGACGCCGACGAGCTGGTCGAGCGGGCGATGGCCGTCGCGGGTGGGGTGCTCGCCGATCTGGCCCCGGTCGCGGTCGGCGCGGGCTTCCCGTCCGGTCCGAAGCGGCGTCGGCGTCTCGTCGACGAGGTCCGGCAGGCGCTGCATGACGATCCGGAGCTCGCCTTGTCCGAGCTGGCCCGCCGGGTCGGCAGGTCGCCGTTCCATGTGAGTCGAACCTTCAAGCAGGCTTGCGGTCTGACGATCAGTGCCTATCGGGCGCGGCTTCGAGTCCGCCGGGCGCTGGAGCGTCTCGGCGAGGGGGAGCGGGACCTCGCCCGGCTGGCCGTCGACTCCGGGTTCGCCGACCAGGCACATCTGACCCGTCGGCTCCGTTTCGAGACGGGTGCCACGCCGGCTCGAATCCGCGCGCTGCTGGCCGGCGACCCAGTCTGACCGCGTCCCGTCCCGCCCTCGCTGTGCCCTCGCTGTGCCCTCGACGTTGTTGTGCGCGATTCGTTCACCCGCCGGCCTCAGGTCAACCAATCGCGCACGAATCCGCCGTCAGTTCATCTCCGCGAGCATGCCGGTGGCTTCGCGAATCCGTACGGCGGCGTCCGGACCCTCGACCGTCAGCGTGTCACCGAGGTCGAGCCACGGCCCGCCGTCGACGCGGTAGCGGACGGTGTAGGTCGTGTCGACTCGCGGATGGAACGTGCGATGCGCATCCGTCCAGGCATGGGTGATGTCGCCGGCCGGATAGGGCTGGCCCGGCGTCGTGGTCCGCTGCCGCTCGCCATCGCCGTAGAGCCAGACGTACGACGAAGGCTCGGCTCGCACATCAACGGTGTAGCGAGCAGGGTGACGGTACGCGCGATCGCCACAGGTCGCGTATAGACGGTCGTGTCGTAGTTGACGAGCGTCTCGACCGGGACCTCCAGCGTGCTCGCCGGCAGCCCGATCCGGCGCACGGCCTCGAGGACGTCGTCCGGCGTCAGGATCGGCCGAGTCGGCTGGATGCCCGGACTCGTGATGCCGGGCAACTCGCATCCCGAGCTCACCAGCTCCCACGGTTCGTCGGAGCCGGCCGGTCGCTGATAGTGCTCGACGAAGACCTCCTCCGGGCTTCGGCAGAGGTCGTCCTCGTAGCTGCTGTGCGTCTCCATCGCGGGACCGGTGTCGACCTGCGTCGGCCCACTTCCACCAGTCTCGCTACCCGGCAGTGACTCAGTGCCATGGATGACGACGGAGTCATAGTCACTCGGCCAAGCTTCGATCTCGGGGTCATCTCCGCTGGCGCGAGTGGGTGCTGCCGTCGCAATCAATGCGCCCCCGACCAAGAGCCATACAGGTGTCAGCGTCCTCACGGCGTATCCAATCGTGAAACTCTCCACCCCTCGTCTGCGCGAACCAACCAGATCAGTAGATCGAAGGCCTCTCCACGTGCTCGCTTGACCTCAGTGCCTCGACGCTCACGGAAGGTCCCATTCGCGGTCCTTCCGTGGAGACGGACATGCATGTCGTGGGGCTGACTGGCTCGGACGACGCGGTCGAAGCCGACGATCTCGCGATGCGCGCCCTTGAACCAGCCGCCACGGTCGTACCACTCCCGGTAGAACACGATGAGATCCGCGCAGCCGCCGCACTCCGGATGGCTGTGGTCGCGCAACGGAGCGACGTCGCCGGTGTCAGACGCGTAGTTTTCCAGCGCGATGTAGTAGGCCACGAAGGCCCGCACTCCGGCCCGGCCGGGTTGCGTCGCCGTGTCCGGCATGACGGGCTGCGTCGCGGCAGCCGGAGTCGTCTCGGTCGCGGGCGCCGTCGAGGTCGATGCGGTGGGCTCCGACCTCGACGGCAGGCCCGAGTCGGCTGGGTCGTCCGAACCGCCGCAGCCGGTGGTACAGGCAGCCGCGACGAGCGCAGCCGCCAGCATCGCCGTGATGCCGTGTCGTCGTGACACCCCGAGTCCTCATTCATCTCGACCCCGAGCCCGAGGCCCACCTTTCGCATCACGGTAATGCCCCCTCATTACCGACCACAAGATGCCAAACCGGATCTGTGGATCGCACCCACGAGAACCGTCCCGACCCCGTCCATACCCCCTTCAATGTGGATACGGCAACACCGGCGGCGACTTTTCACTAACGTCAATTGCGATAGATGCGTGGATCGCGCCAGGGGAGGTGCCGATGCGGTGGAGAGATGTCGGCGGTCCCTTCGCCTATTACCCGGTTGCCGGCGAGGTGATCCGCCTGGCCGCCGAGGCAGCCACCGGTGCGGTTGTCATCGACGCGGTTCGCCGTCGGGTCGACGTCCAGCATCGACATCTGTTGCGTGCGTTCGGTGGCGAGGATCGAGCACTGGCTGCCGCGCGAGTACGGGCGGCGCGACGCGCAGCGCGCCGGACATCCAGAGCTCGCGGACATCGTCCGGGTTGCCCGGCCGACGCGGCTGCCCTGTGGCCGGAGCTCAGGCTCGACCAGATGCCGACTGTCCCGCCGCCATGCGAGCGTCATGACGCCGCGAGGAACGGTACGGCTCCGGCCGAGGAGTTCGCGCTAACACCACGGCGAGTCGCCGTATCGCGCTGAGCCTCCGGACGCGGCCGACAACGTCATTTGTCTGGCCCATCGTCGCGGCGTCGTCACCATGCGTACACATCCACCGGCATGCCGTCGGTCCGACGCGTCAGGCGTGCCTAAATTGCTTTAAAGAAAGACAAGCACGCTGTCAGACTTGAGGCTCCTGGGGTCACACAGTCGACCAGAAGCTGAACGAATGTCAGTCGGCGCGTGTATCACTGGGAACAACCCTAGCTCCACTAGGGTTGATAGCTATTACGCCGCAAAACGGCCCACCGGGGTGGCGGCGTCAGGGGAGTGCGGAGGACGTGGCATGAGTGCGACGGCTCGGACCTCAGCGGCTGGGGTCTCTGTGCCGTTGACGCCTGCCTTCCAGCCGCCTCCGCCCGGGCGCCGACGCATGTGGGGCCGAATCGGTGTCGAGCTCGCCTGGATCGCCGGCATGCTGGCGCTCTACAACATCGGTCGCTACATCGCGAAGCATCACGTCGGTCCGGCGTTCGACAACGCCATGCAGATCTGGGACATCGAGCGCTGGATGCGCATTCCCAGCGAGCAGGCGATCCAATCCACACTCATGCAGGCGTGGCCGTGGGGCGTCGAGGTGGCCAACTCCTACTACGCCACGATGCACTTCCCGGTCACGATCGTGTTCCTGGTGTGGATGTTCGTGCGTCGCCCGGACTACTACCTGTGGATTCGGCGCACCCTGGTGATCCTCACCTCGGCCGCGCTGGTCGGGCACTTGGCGTTCCCGCTGGCGCCGCCGCGGATGCTGCCGGAGCTCGGCTTCGTCGACACCGGGATTTTGTACGACATGAGCGTCTATGGCGCCGACGGGGCCAACAGCCTCGCCAATCAGTACGCCGCGATGCCCAGTCTTCACGTCGCCTGGGCGGCGCTGGTCGCCGTCGGACTGATCGTCAGTACCCAGACCTGGTGGCGCTGGTTCTGGATGATCCATCCGGCGATCACGCTCGCCGTCGTGGTCGTGACGGCCAACCACTACTGGCTCGACGGCATCATCGGGCTCATCCTGCTCGCCATCGCGCTCGCCGTGACGATCCGGGCTCGGCCGAAGCGCCGGGCGGCGGCAGCGGCCGCGGCGGCCGAAGCCGAGGCGGACCGCGACGCTGACGGGGCGAGCGAGACTCACCCGTCGAGCGGCGCTGACCCGTCGAGCGACGCTGAGGCCACCACAGGAACCGAGGCCACGAGCGAGGCGGCCGAAACCGGGCGCGCCGACGCCGCCGACTCGAGCCCCGCGGACCGGCTCCCGCCGGCCGATCGGCCCGACTCGAGCGGCGATTCCGACGGTCTCGTGCCCGACACCCCGGCGACTGTCCACGACACGCCGGCCGCGGTGCCCGACACGCCCGCGACATCCCTCGGCACGCCTGAATTGCAACGCTGACCTGCGGGTTTTCAGAAACTGTCGGTGCGGGGCGCGAAGATGTTGCGTAACCCTCAACGCTCGGCGTAGCCTCAACATCTAGTAGTTACACCGGTGTGATTTTCCACAGATAGTGGTCAGTCACCCACAGCTGGGAGCCAGTGGTCCACAGCGACATCCCCAGGAAGGCGCCTCAGATGCACTGTCCACACTGTCGGCACGGGGACAGCCGCGTGCTCGACAGCCGGGTCAGCGACGACGGCGCGGCGATCCGTCGTCGCCGGGTTTGTCCCGAATGTGAGAAGCGGTTCTCGACCGTGGAGCAGGTGCAGCTGTCGGTGCTGAAGCGGTCCGGAGCGACCGAGCCGTTCAGTCGCGACAAGGTCATCGCCGGCGTCCGCAAGGCTTGCAAGGGCCGGCCGGTCAGCGAGGACGATCTGGCCTGCCTGGGCCAGTCGGTCGAGGACGCCCTGCGGGCGTCGGGCAGCGCCGAGCTCCCGGCCCACGAGGTCGGCCTCGCCATCCTCGGTCCGCTGCGCGAGCTCGACGAGGTGGCCTACCTGCGCTTCGCCAGCGTCTATCGCGCGTTCGAGTCCGCCGCGGACTTCGAGACCGAGATCGCGATGTTGCGGGCGGAGGGCGACCCCGTGCCGGTGTCAGAAAGCACCTGAATCGAAGGCGTACGCGGGCAGAGACGGACCCGCGCAAACGTTGAACCTGATGTAGCGACGCGAAGGAGACTCGGGACATGACGGAGACGGTGAGCGGCGGGGCAAAGGCGGCCGGCTCGAAGAAGGCGGACGCAGGCAAGGGTCTGAAGATCGAGCGCGTCTTCACGACGGCCGGCACGCATCCCTATGACGAGGTGACCTGGGAGCGTCGCGACGTCGTCCAGACCAACTGGAAGACGGGGGAGACCGTCTTCGAGCAGCGGGGCGTCGAGTTCCCGGACTTCTGGAGCGCTAACGCGTCGACCATCGTCACGAGCAAATACTTCCGTGGCGCGCTCGGCACCGACGCCCGCGAGTCCAGCTTGCGGCAGCTCATCGACCGGGTTGTGCAGACGTACGCCAGGTCGGGCAAGGAGCACGGCTACTTCGCGACCGACCAGGACGCCGAGGCCTTCGAGCACGAGCTGACCTGGCTGCTGCTGCATCAGTACTTCGCGTTCAACAGCCCCGTCTGGTTCAACGTCGGCACGTCGTCGCCCCAGCAGGTGAGCGCGTGCTTCATCCTCGCCGTCGACGACAACATGGACTCGATCCTCAACTGGTACAAGGAGGAGGGGCTGATCTTCAAGGGCGGCTCCGGCTCGGGTCTCAACATCTCCCGGATTCGGTCGTCCAAGGAGCTGCTGCGCTCGTCCGGCGGCACCGCGAGCGGCCCGGTCTCGTTCATGCGCGGCGCCGACGCGTCGGCCGGGACGATCAAGTCCGGCGGCGCCACCCGGCGGGCGGCCAAGATGGTCGTGCTCGACGTGGATCACCCCGACGTCGAGGAGTTCGTGTGGACCAAGGCACGCGAGGAGGACAAGATCCGCGTGCTGCGCGACGCCGGGTTCGACATGGACCTCGGCGGCGCCGACATCCACTCGGTGCAATATCAAAACGCCAACAACTCGATCCGCGTCACCGACGACTTCATGCAGGCCGTCGAGCAGGATGACGACTTCGGCCTCCGGGCCCGAATCACCGGCGAGGTCGTCGAGACCGTCGACGCCCGCAAGCTGTGGCAGGACATCGCGCAGGCCGCGTGGGAGTGCGCCGACCCGGGTGTGCAGTACGACTCGACGATCAACGACTGGCACACGACGCCCGAGACCGGCCGGATCACGGCATCCAACCCGTGCTCGGAATACATGCACCTCGACAACTCGAGCTGCAACCTCGCGAGCCTCAACCTGCTGAAGTTCCTCAACGACGACGGCAGCTTCGACGTCGCGAGCTTCGTCAAGGCCGTCGAGCTCGTCATTACGGCGATGGACATCTCGATCTGCTTCGCCGACTTCCCGACCCAGGCGATCGGTGACACGACGCGGGCCTACCGGCAACTCGGCATCGGCTACGCCAACATCGGCGCCCTGCTGATGGCGTCCGGCCTGGCCTACGACTCCGACGGCGGTCGCGCATTGGCGGCGGCGATCACCAGCCTCATGACGGGCACGGCCTACAAGCGCTCGGCCGAGCTCGCCGGCGTCGTCGGTCCCTACGACGGCTACGCTCGCAACGCCGAGCCGCACACCCGCGTGATGCGCAAGCACCAGGCGGCTAACGACACGGTGCGCACCAAGCACGCCATGGACATCGAGGTCCACAAGGCCGCCACGAAGGCCTGGGCCGACTGCCTCAAGATCGGCGCGAAGAACGGCTGGCGCAACGCGCAGGCCAGTGTGCTCGCACCGACCGGCACGATCGGCTTCATGATGGACTGCGACACGACCGGCATCGAGCCCGACTTCAGCCTCGTGAAGTTCAAGAAGCTCGTCGGCGGCGGGTCGATGCAGATCGTCAACAACACGGTGCCGGCGGCGCTGACCAAGCTCGGCTACCAGCCGGAGCAGATCGAAGCGGTCGTCGAATACATCGCCGAGCACGGCCACGTCATCGACGCGCCGGGGCTGCGTACGGAGCACTACGAGGTGTTCGACTGCGCGGTCGGCGAGCGGGCGATCAAGCCGATGGGCCACGTGCGGATGATGGCCGCGGTGCAGCCGTTCATCTCCGGCGCGATCTCGAAGACGGTCAACATGCCGGAGTCGGCGACCGTCGAGGAGATCGCCGACATCTACCAGCAGGGATGGAAGCTCGGCCTCAAGGCGCTGGCGGTCTACCGCGACAACTGCAAGGTCGGCCAGCCGCTGAGCGACTCGAGGGCGAAGGCCAAGGACGCCGAGCCCGAGAAGATCATCGAGTACCGCCCGGAGCGCAAGCGCCTGCCGAAGCAGCGCCCGTCGCAGACCACGTCGTTCACCGTGGGCGGCGCCGAGGGCTACATGACGGCCGGGTCCTACCCCGACAACGGTCTCGGCGAGGTGTTCCTCAAGCTCGGCAAGCAGGGCTCGACACTGGCCGGTGTGATGGACGCGTTCTCGATGGCGATCTCGATCTCGCTGCAGTACGGCGTGCCGCTCGAGACCTACGTCAAGAAGTTCACGAACATGAAGTTCGAGCCGGCCGGACTGACCGACGACCCGGACATCCGGATGAGCCAGTCGGTCATGGACTACATCTTCCGGCGGCTGGCGCTCGACTACCTGCCGTTCGAGAAGCGTGCCGAGCTCGGCATCTACACGGCCGAGGAGCGCAAGCGGCAGCTCGACACCGGCTCTTACGAAGAGGTCGAGGACGTCGCCTCGGTGTCCGAGGCGGAGTCGCTTCGGGAGTCGCCGTCGCAGTCGGCGGAGGCAGCGGAGTCGGCGGAGGCGAAGGGCGAGTCGGCGACGGCGAAGCCGGCTCCCGAGTCGGCCCACACGTCGGCCGAGCTGATGGAGACCATGGGCGCTTCCGTGGATGCGCCGCTGTGCTTCACCTGCGGTACCAAGATGCGTCCGGCCGGATCCTGCTTCGTCTGCGAGGGCTGCGGCAGCACCAGCGGCTGCAGCTGAGCCAAGCGGTAGGTGGGAGCCCGTAGCTGAGCGTCGGCCCGACCCGTTGTAGGTCGGGCCGACGTCCGTCTGGATCCCACGGCAGTACAGACAACGCGCGGATCCGATGAGGCTGCCGCCTCGGCTGCTGCAGCGGGCGCCGGTTGTGTGCGCGAATCGTTCATCCGGCGTCCCGCAGTGAACAATCTGCGCACACTTCCGAAGCACTGAGCGCAGCGATCCTGCGCCCGTACGCACCATGCCGGGGTCGCTCGGTGGTGCGTACGGGCGCAAACCGCGACTCCTACGATGGCCGTCATGACCGAACCCCTGGCGACGCCGATTCCCACGATCCCGCTGAACGACGGCCACGCGATCCCGCAGGTAGGCCTCGGCACCTGGCCGATGAGCGACGCCCAGGCGGCCGAGGCGGTGCAGGCGGCACTGGAGATCGGCTATCGGCAGGTCGACACGGCGGCGAAGTACGAGAACGAGGTCGGCGTCGGGCGCGGCCTCGCGGCGTCGGGCGTACCCCGCGACGAGCTCTACGTCGTGACGAAGCTGCGTGGGTCGGAGCAGGGCTACGAGTCGGCCAAGGCGGCGTTGGCGCGAAGCCTCGAGCGACTCGGCCTCGATTATGTCGACCTTTACCTGATCCACTGGCCGCTGCCACGGATCGACCAGTACGTCGACTCCTATCGGGCGATGGTCGAGTTGCGCGAACAGGGGCTGATCCGCTCGGTCGGCGTCTCGAACTTCCTGCGGCACCACCTGCAGCGGGTGATCGACGAGGTCGGCGTGATCCCGGCGGTGAACCAGATCCAGCTGTCGCCGGCGACGGCTCGCCAGGAGCTCCGCGTCTACCACCAGGAGATCGGCGTCGTCACCCAGGCGTGGAGCCCGCTCGGCCGTCAGCGTGGGCTTGTCGGCGACCCCGTGGTGGGATCGCTCGCCGAGGAGTACGGGCGGACGGCCGCGCAGGTCATCCTCCGCTGGGAAGTGCAGCAGGGGATCGTCACCATTCCGAAGTCGACCGATCCCGAGCGCCAGCGCAGCAACGCCTCGGTCTTCGACTTCGAGCTCAGCGACGACGCGATGGAGCGGCTGGCAGCCCTGGACCTCGGTGAGCAGGCGGCGGCCGACTCCGATCGGCACGAGGAGTTCTGACGACGAAGCGCGCCAATCGATCCGGCCACGAACCTGTGCGGAGATCGGCCACCGCGACACCCGTGGGTGAACGATTTGCGCACACAACCGGATCGGCTTGGTGCGCGAGCTCAAGGCGACGGCTGGGCGCCGGCCTTATCGCTCGATCGGAGTGAGGCTCGTCCACTCGGGCCGTGGCGGCCCCCCGACCGAATGGCAGCTCGCGCGGCCGGCGGTCGCTGTGACAGCGCAGCCACGACGCCGGAGTGCGGCGACGATCCGTGGCGAGGGCAGGTCCTCGACGCGAGGCGGAGTGCTGATGAACGCGACGCAGCTGTCGTTGTTCGGCGCGCCGGGCGGTCCCAGGATCTGATTCAGGACACTCGGTCCGAGGCTCTCGGGTCGGCCGTGATGCGGCGCCTGAAGGAAATGGACCGGCGACGTGGGGAAGTCGCCGTACCAGGACTCGTAGAAGTCGGCCGCGTCCTCCAACGCCGGAATGCCGGCCGCGGCCGCGAAGAGCAGCCGATGTCCCGACGTCTGGATCAGCGTGACCACGGACATGTTGTCCGCCGGGGTCACCTCGGCGTCGTCGCTCAGGGTCTCGACGGGTAGCCGCGCGAGGCCGCGTCGCAGGACGCCGTTGATCCGGCTGCGGACGCGTCGGCCATGGCGATCCGCCCCGGGCTCGCGGAGCAGCTGCTGGTAGTAGGTCTGGGACGGGCCGAGGACCGCGAGCTGCCCGTTGAACCGGAACAGACCGGTGAACGGCTCCGTGACCGTCGTGCCGCGGTGCCGGGCGACGTCGAGCAGCCGGTCGACCGCGTCGAGCGCCTGGGTCGACTCGTCGGCGCCGTGCCGCCTCGGCTGATGGATCAGCAACTCCCGGACCTCGAGCTCGTCGAGCACCACGGCGAGTCCGGCGAGGTCGTCGGCGTTCGTCCGGGTGGCGATGAGCAGGTCGACCGTAGGGGAGTCGTAGTAGCTGCGTATGTGCTCGACGATCGCGGCGCCGGTACGAGCGTTGCCGCCGTCGAGGATCACGATCGCGTCGTCGTCCTCGCCGTCGATCGTGAATCGCACGGTGATCGCGCTCGGGGAGCCCGTGCTGAATCCGCTTCCTGACGGCAGGAAGTCAATCTCGTACACCGTTACTCCCGCGATCTCGCCACCGCCGCGCCCCGCGAATGACCATCGGAGCCTATCGGGGACGCCTCTGCCCGGCGCACGGGCCGAAGGTCCCGAACGGAAGCGCAGTCGTGGTCGCGATGGCAGCCGCGACGGCACCTCCTTCGTGCCGACGGCTGACACCGTGCGGTGGCATGCTCACTTGGTAACCGTACAGTGACATGTCTATCATGTAACCGAACGGTGGCGACGAAGGAGGTGTCGTGACCACATTGCAGAGCATCCGTACGGCGGTCGTCGGCCGCCGTCGAGAGCTGGGCTGGTCTCAGGCCGAGGTCGCCGAGCGGGTCAGTGTCTCGCGCAAGTGGCTGTCCGAGTTCGAGGGTGGCAAGGCCACGGCCGAGCTCGGACTGGTGCTTCGGCTGTTGGACGGATTGCGCCTCGTCGTCACGATCCACCCGGTCGACGACACCGAGTCCGCCGGTGCGCCGGCGACGACCGACGCCGCCACGGGGTCCGGGCCGATCGATCTCGACGAGCTGCTCGACGAGTATCGCGATGGTCGATGAGTTGCTGGTGGTCCACGAGGACAGGGTCGCCGCCCGGCTGACCCGGCGCCAGCGCGGCCGTCTGCATCTCGCGTACGACGCCGACTACGTCGCGAGTCCGGGCGCGACGCCGTTGTCGGTCGGCCTGCCGTTGGCCGTACCTTCGCACGCGGATGCCAAGGTCCGGGCCTGGCTTTGGGGTCTGCTTCCCGACAACGACGCCGTGCTGACTCGATGGGCGCGTGACTTCGGAGTGTCGGGCTCGAATCCGTTCAGCCTGCTCAGCACCCCGATCGGGGAGGACTGTGCCGGCGCTTTCAGCTTCGTGTCGCCGGAGCGGCTCGACGCCACCGTCGCCGGCCGCGGTGACGTCGAGTGGCTGACCGACGCTCAGCTCGCCGACGCTCTCCGGGAGCTTCGGACCGACCGCACCGCCTGGCTCGGCACCTCGCCGCCTGGTCGCTTCAGCCTGGCCGGCGTGCAGTCCAAGACCGCGCTGATCTGGGACGGCACCCGGTGGGGTCGGCCCTCCGGTGCGGTGGCCACCACCCACATCGTCAAGCCGGCCATCGCCGGACTCGACGACCACGATCTCAACGAGCACTTGTGTCTGCGCTCGGCGCGTGCCGCCGGACTTCCCGTCGTGGACACCCGGGTGTGGACCGTCGAGGACCAGTCGGCGATCGTGATCCGGCGCTACGACCGGCTCGAGCGCGACGGCCGGCAGCTTCGGGTGCATCAGGAGGATCTGTGCCAGGCGTTCGGGCTCTCGCCCAATCTCAAGTACCAGGCCGACGGCGGTCCGTCCCCACAGCGAGTCGCCCGCCTGCTCCGCATGGCACTGCCGGCGCTCGCCGCCGAGCGAGCCGTTCGCGATTTGGCCGACGCGTTGGTGTGGAACTGGATCATCGCCGGTACGGACGCCCACGCGAAGAACTACTCGCTTCTGCTGGCGGGCGACAGCGTACGACTGGCGCCGTTCTACGACATCGCATCGGCACTGCCGTACGACGACATGCCGATTCAGAAGCTGCGCCTGGCGATGAAGTTCGGTGGGCACTACGCCTTGGAGCCGACGCCGTCGACGTGGCGACGACTCGCGTCGGACCTCGGTGTGCCTGAGGGCGAGGTCGTCAGCCGGGCCCGGACCCTTGTCGACCGAGCGCCCGAGGCGTTCGCCGACGCGGCGCGTGACGAGCACATCGTGGCCCTCGACAGCCCGCTGCCGGCACGCCTGCTTGATGCGGTGGCCGCACGGGTCAAGAGCTGCACGCGGGCGTTGCCGGACTAGTCGGCTGAGGACTTTCGTCCCATGTCGATGGGGCTTGCGGGGATAGTGGCGGAGTCGCGGTCTTGCGTACGTTCCGGTGGCAGGGGCCAGCCACTCGGGCGATCGCGCAGTCGATGCCGACGGCCCGAACCCGTCCATTGAAAGGAACACCGCATGCCCACGACCCGTCTCGTTCGAGGGGTCGCCGCCGTCGGCGCCGGAGCGGCGCTGGCTCTCGGAAGCACCGTCGCCCTATCGTCCCCGGCCGCAGCCGACACGCCCGGCTGCGTCACCAAGACCGAGTTCCGCAAGATCCACAAGGGCATGAAGCGCGAGCGCGTCCACCGGATCTTCGACACCAACGGTCGCCAGACGTACACCTTCTGGATCGGTGGCGACCACTACTCCAGTCGGGAGTATCGCGCCTGCCGGCATCCCCGGTGGAGCCTCGTGTCGATCGACTACAAGAACGCCAGGGTCGACGGCAAGTTCGCGTATTGGGGGTAACGGGGGAACGCGTCGCTTGGTTGATCGTCCTCGGGGGTGTGGTGTGCCGCAGCAGTCGGCGTCGCCACGACGTGGGGCGCTGATCGGGCTGGGCTACGACGAGGCCGGGTCCCCGGCGAGGTGCGTCTGCCACGGGGGCAGACGACCGCCGCCGCGCCTCCGGCCGAACGAGGTCGTTGTGACGCCGATCGGGGGCTACTGTTGCCACGGTGAGTGACGGTTGGGCAGACGCGTGGACCGATGACGCCCTCCGTCTTCGGTTCGGTGACGCGACCTTCGAGCGGGGATCCGCGTACGCCCGGGCCGGCCACGTCGGCGACCTGTCGCCGGCCAACGACTCGCGCATGGTGGTCGCCGAGGTGCGTGGCAGCCGGCCGACTCCGTACCGTACGGTCATCATTCTCGACGCCGACGTGTCGCACGCGTCGCGCGTCGTCGCCACCCACTGCACCTGCCCGGTCGGTGTCGAGTGCAAGCACGCCGTGGCGGTGATCGTCGCCTACCGGGACGATCTGGAGGCGGAGCCGGCGGGCGAGTCCGCCTGGGAGCGCGAGGTCACCGCGCTGCTGGAGTCGCGCGAGCCGTCCGGTGACCAGCCGATCGCCTTGCAGTTCGAGCGGACGACGCCGCGGACGAGCTTCCGCTGGGCGGCCGGGGGAGAGATGTCCGGACGGCTGGTCAAGATGCGTCCGGTCACGCGCGGGCGCAGTGGGCGCTGGATCAAGACCGGCGCCACTTGGCAGGAGATGCGGCACGCCTACGGCACTCGCGGCTACATCGCGGCCCATCGCGACGTAATGCGGCAGCTGGTGTCGGCGTACGACGCCCACCGCTCGGGCTGGCGCGGCCAGCAGGCGGCTGACGCCGTGGACCTCGGTGAGTTCGGGCCGGGCCTGTGGGGGCTGCTCGAGCGGGCCCGGGACGCCGGCGTCGAGTTCCGCCCGACCCGACCGGACGATGGCCCGATCCGGGTCGCCTCGACGACCGCCGAGGTCCGGCTCGACCTCAGCCGCGCCGCTTCGTCCGATGCGACGCTCGCCGCCGAGGTGACGATCGACGGCCGTCGGATCCCGGACACCGCGCTCGCCCTGATCGGGAGCCCGCCGCATGGCGTCGCCGACCTCAGCAGCGGGATCCTGCTGGCGCGGTTCGACCAGTCTCCGAGCCCGCGCATCGCCGCGCTGCTCGGGCAGCAACGCCAGGTTGAGATCCCGGCCGGCGAGCTCGACCGGTTCCTCGGCGACTACTACCCGGCGCTGCGCCAGCAGATCACCGTCAGCTCGTCGGACCAGAGCATCGAGCTGCCCCGGATCGAGCCGCCGCGACTGGTGCTCACGGTGCGACCGGAGTCGCACGACGCCCTGTGGGTCGAGTGGTCCTTCGGCTACGGGAGCCGCCGGGTGTCGATGTCCAGTGCGTCGGATCGCTTCCCGGCGCGAGACGTCGACGCCGAGCGCCGCCTGCTCACCGAGCTGACGATCCCCGACGAGCTGGCATCGTTGTGGACCGAGGGGGTCGGGACGCGGCTCGTGCCGGTGCAGCGGTTGAGCGGCCACGACGCGGTCATCCTCGTCGAGTCGGGCCTCGACGACCTCCGCGAACAGGGCGTCGATGTCGAGGTACGCGGGACACTGCCCGACTACCGTCCGGCCGAGCAGGCGCCGGTCATCGAGGTGTCAGCGACCGAGTCGGACGACGAGATCGACTGGTTCGACCTGCGGGTGTCCGTGTCGGTCGACGGCCACGCCGTACCCCTGGCGTCGCTGCTCGGTGCCCTCGCGTCCGGTCAGTCGCTGCTCGTCCTCGAGAACGGCACGTATCTGCCGTTGGACCAGCCCGAGCTGGAGCGATTGCGGCGGATCGTCGACGAGGCGCGGGCGCTGACCGACGGGGGCGACGGCGACGAGATCCGGCTCAGCACCTATCAGATCGGCATGTGGGATGAGCTCACGCAGCTCGGCGTCGTCGACGTCCAGAGCGAGCGCTGGCGCCGCGCCGTCGACGGGCTGCTGCGGCTCGACGAGGCGCCGGCGGAGGACGTGCCGCAGGGCATCAAGGCGGAGCTCCGGCCGTACCAGGTCGACGGGTATCAGTGGCTGACGTTCCTGTGGCAGCACGAGCTAGGCGGCGTCCTCGCCGACGACATGGGCCTCGGCAAGACGCTGCAGACCCTGGCGATGATGTGCCGGGCGTTTGAGTCGGGGGAGGCGACGGCGCCGTTCCTCGTCGTCGCGCCGACCAGCGTCGTCCCCAACTGGGCCCACGAGGCGGAACGCTTCGCGCCCGGGCTGCGGGTCGGCGTGGTGAGCGAGACAGGGGCCAAGCGGTCGTGGTCGCTGGAGGACGTCGCCACCGAGTCGGATGTGGTCATCACGTCGTACACACTGCTGCGGCTGGAGGATCGCGCGTACGCGGAGCTGCCGTGGAGCGGCGTCGTGCTCGACGAGGCGCAGATGGTCAAGAACCATCGGGCGAAGTCCTATCGCAGCGTCAGAATGATCCCGGCTCCCTTCAAGGTCGCGCTGACGGGCACGCCGCTGGAGAACTCGCTGATGGACCTCTGGTCGCTGCTGTCGATCGTGGCGCCAGGTCTGTTTCCGGACCCGAAGCGATTCGGCGAGCACTTCCGCAAGCCGATCGAGCGCGGCGACGCTGAGCTGCTCGCGACCCTGCGGCAGCGGATCCGGCCCCTCATGCGCCGGCGGACGAAGGAGCAGGTCGCGTCGGAGCTACCACCGAAACAGGAGCAGGTGCTCGAGATCGCCTTGACGCCGCGGCATCGGCGGGTCTACGAGACGCATCTGCAGCGTGAGCGGCAGAAGCTGCTCGGCCTGCTCGGCGACGCGGATCGGAACCGGATCGCGATCTTCCGGTCCTTGACCTTGCTGCGGCAGCTGAGTCTGCACCCAGGGTTGGTGGACGAGAAGTACGCGTCGGTCGGCTCGGCCAAGATCGACACGTTGGCGGACCACCTGCTCGAGGCCGTGGCCGAAGGGCATCGGGCCTTGGTGTTCAGCCAGTTCACCGGGTTCCTGCGGTTGGTGCGTGACAGGTTGGATGCGGAGGGCGTGGCGTACGCCTATCTCGATGGGCGTACGCGGCGGCGTGAGGAGCCGATCGGGGCGTTCAAGCGTGGCGAGGTGCCGGTGTTCTTGATCAGCCTGAAGGCCGGCGGCTTCGGGCTGAACCTGGCGGAGGCGGACTACTGCTTCGTGTTGGATCCGTGGTGGAACCCGGCGACCGAGGCGCAGGCGGTCGACCGGGCGCATCGGATCGGGCAGGACCGCACCGTGATGGTCTACCGGATGGTGTCGGCGGACACGATCGAGGAGAAGGTCATGGCGTTGAAGGAGCGCAAGCGGGCCTTGTTCGATCGGGTGATGGCGGACGACGGCGCGCTGTCGGGGGCGCTGACCGTGGAGGAGATCCGGGGGCTCGTGGGGCTGGAGTGACGGGCACGAACGGGGCTTTTGGCCCTAGTTTGCGGTGCACCGTGCACGCAGCTTGGGCCCCGCAAACTTGCCAGCTTCGAACAGGCACGGTGCTTGCACCGCGCAGATTTGCCACGAATCAGTGCACGTTCGAACCCCGACCGGCAGCTTCTAGCCCTCGATCGCCGCACCGTCGGGATGGAGAAAGAGTGGCTTGGCCGAGACGATCGCGCTGGTTGCTTCGGCGATCGCTTGCTCGTACGCCGCGAGTTGCGGCGCGTAGTACGCCGTCCGACCGCCAATCGCCGCCGCCGGAATCGCATCGGTCTTGTAGTCGACGATGACGAGGCGCCCGTTGTCGTCACGGTAGACGAGGTCGACGAAGCCTTCGAGGACGGTGCCGTCGTCTTGGAGGATGCCGACGTACGGCTCGCGCGAGTGCGGTCGAGTCGCGGCTCGGCGTATTGGCTTCGACGCGAGCGCCGACTCGACCAGCGCCTGCACGACGTCCGCGTGCTCGGTCACGCCTTCGGCAGCGCATTGGGCGGTGACGGCGCCGTCGAGGCCGTCCCCGGTGGCGAGGTCGATCGATTGGAGCACGGCGTGGACGGCCCGGCCGACCGCCGAGCCGTAGCGGCCCTTGGACCAGGGTGGTAGTTCCACGTCGCGGGCGCCTTTGGCCGAGCCAGGCGTCTCATCCGACACCGCTGAGTCAAGTGCGGCCGCGGGCTCGGTGCCTTCGAGACCCGAGGCGCTGACGGCCGAGACCCGACGCGACCGCTCGCGAGCCTCGGTGATGGACGCCAGCCAGGCATCCCACTCCGGGAGCTCGGCGGGCGTCGAGGACGGGGTCGCCAAGACCTCCCTTACCCCCGCCTCCCCGCCCAGCGCCACCACATCCGTCGCCGCTCCCGCACCGGCCAGGATGTCCGCGTTCGTCGTCCCGCCGCCGTCCTTGCGATGCAGCGATACGACGAGATGGTCACGCGCCCGGGTGGCCGCGACGTAGAGCAGCCGGCGGCGCTCGTACGAATCCATCTGCTCGTCGATCGGCGCGACGTGTTCGAAGTCGTTGGTCTGTACGAGCTTCGTCAGCTTCACCGCGTAACCGTCAGGGGTCCATAGCAGTCGCACACCCCCCGGGTTTCTCGGTTGCGAGCTCATCCCGCTCAAGACCACTATCGGGAACTCGAGGCCCTTCGCCGCGTGCACGGTCATCACCCGCACCGCGTCGACGTCGGACTCCGGCAGCACCGCCTCGGCGACCCGGGCGGTCTCCTCACCCTGGCGGGCGGCCCATGCAAGGTAGGCCCGCAGCCCGCCATGCTCGGCCTCCGACCACGCTCGCGCTTGGTCGACGACGAACCGCAACCGCCGCCATTGGTCTCGCGCTCGTGGCCCGGCCGCGGCGACCTCGAGCATGCGCCGGTCGGCGACGATCGCACCGAGCACTTCGCTCGGCGTCATCCAACGGGCGTCGTCGTGCAGCCGACGCAAGTACGAGAGCCCGTCGGCGACCGGATGCGCCAACCGCTCGTCCGGGATCCGAGCCAGGATGTTGAACGAGCCGCGGTCGCGCTTCCACGTCCACAGGTCGTCGTCGCCGCAGCCGAACAGCGGCGAGCGTAGCGCCGTCACGCACGACAGGAGGTCGCTCGGATCGGCGATCACCCGCGCGGTCGCGAGCAGGTCGCGCACCTCGGCCGCCTGATAGACCAGCGAGCTCGACTCGGCGCGATAGCCGATGCCGGCTGCGTCGAGCGCGTCCTCGAGGAACGGCAGCGAGGTCCGGGCCGGCACGAGGATGGCGATGTCGCCGAGCCGCAGCGGCCGCCATTCGCCGGTCCGTACGTCCTGCGTCGTCCAGCCCTCGTCCATGGCCTGCCCGATCGCGCCGGCGACGTCGGCCGCCTCGCGTTCGCGCATCTCCGCGGCGTTCGGCTTGTCGGGATGCGCCTCGGCGCCGACGACTACCACCGGCGGGCCGACGCCGGAGTCCGACCGGGTCGCCGCCAGCGGGACGTACTCCGGCTGGCCGTCCGGAGCCGGCGTGATCACCGTCTCGAACACGGCGTTGACCCACTCGACGATCGGAGCGACGGTACGGAAGTTAGAGGCGAGTGTGACGGGGTCGTCGCCGAGCCATTCCTGAGTACGCAGGTATGTCTTGATGTCGGCGCGCCGGAAGCGGTAGATCGACTGCTTCGGGTCGCCCACCACGAAGATCGACCCGGCGGGCACGTCGACGGCACGCCAGTCGGCCGCCGAGGCAGCGGCGCCGCCGGCGATCCGTACCGCGATCTCGATCTGGATCGGGTCGGTGTCCTGGAACTCGTCGAGCAGCAGCCGCCGATACTGCTTCTGCAGCGCCGCCCGCACCAACGCGTCACGACGCAGCAGGTCGCGCGCCACGACGAGCAGGTCGTGAAACTCCAGCCGTCCCTCGGCCGCCCGGGCCTGCGCCGCCTCGCGTACGCGGGTCGCGATCCAGTATGCGAGCGGCCGCAGCGTCGCCTCGGTGAAGTCGCCGAGCGCCGTCTCGGTGCGTTCCTGCCAAGCCTTGGCGGCGGCCTTGATCTCCGCGAGAGTGCCGGGCCAGTTGTCCTTCTGCCCGTAGCCCCACTTGAGATCCTTCGCGGCCAACAGCCCGGCGAGCTGCGTCTCAGGGTCGGTGGCGTCCGTGTACTGGTCCACCCAATCGTCCAACGCCTCGAGCCGGGCGAGGAAGCGATCGCCGCCGTCGGTGCACTCGCCGCCCCGGGCCGCGACCGCCCGTGCCTCGGCAACCAGGTCGTCGACGTCCGGCAGCTCAGCGTCCGGCGGGCCCTGCGACAGCACACGGTCCTCGATCAGGTCCCAGTCGGACTGGAACGCCCGCGCCAGCGACCGCAGGTGGTCGAGCTTCACCCCGGCTGCCAGCGCGAGGCGTACGGCCTGGGCCAGCGACTCCTCGTCGAGCAGTTCGCGCTGCAGCACCGACCAGCGGGCGTCGAACGCGACCGACGACGCGACCTCGTCGAGCACCTCGACCAGCGGCGGCAGACCGGCTTCGATCGGATGCGTAGTGAGGATGCGCTGGGCGAACGAGTGCAGCGTGCCGATCGCCGCCCCGTCGAGATCGTCGAGCGCGCCGGCGGCATCCTTTTCCCGCCGAGATTGCGCTAATGTCCCGCCCTCGCGTTCGCCATCGTCTGACTCTTGTGTCTCAGCGGGACGTTCGCGCAATCTCGGCGAGACGGTGGCCTCCCGGCGGGCTTGTCGCTCCGCTCGGAAGACCGACTCGAACGCGTCCCGCAGCCGGTCGCGCAGCTCGGCGCCGGCCTTCTCGGTGAACGTCACGGCCGCGATCTCGCTCAACGGCACCCGATCCGCGAGCACCAGGGTCGTCACCCGATCGACCAGCGACCGGGTCTTGCCGGAGCCAGCGCCGGCGTCGACGAAGAGTGTCGCCGCCGTGTCCGTCTGGATCCGCTCGCGGGAGTCGGCGTCGGTGAGTGGGGTCATCGCGCCTCCTCACCTCCCCGCTGAGCGTGACGCTTCTGCGACTCGGCGTCCGATTCGCCGGTAATTCCGTCACGCTCAGCGGATGCGGCCGGGTCGACCAACTCGACGAGCTCGCGCAACGCCGGGTCGTGCCGCTTGCGCTCGTAGCGGCCCCGGGCGTCACCGTGCCCGATCCCGTCGGGATTGCAGTACGGGCACTGCACCCACGCGAAGTCGGGCACCTCGGGCGGCTTCGCCGGATAGAGCCCGGCCGCGATCGACCGGGCCAGGACGCCGACCGTCCTTGCGTAGCGCACCTCCACCTCGTCGGTGAGCGGAACCGGGATCCGATCGCGCTTGCCGCGGCGGACGAACCAGTACGCGGCCTCGGCCGCCTCGCCGTGGAGCAGCTGCCTCGCGGCGTGGGCGTACGCGGGGAGCTGCAGCTTGGTCCCGGCGGCGACCGGGTCGGTGTTGAGCACCTTGTAGCTGGTCGATCCGCCGGTCTTGATGTCCGTGACGATGATCGTGCCGTCGCGAGCCTCGTCGACCTTGTCGGCGCTGCCGCGCAGCATGACGGTGCGGCCGCCGATGTCGATCCCGACCGGATCGCCGTCGAACCCGAAGGCGAGCTCGCTGCTT
>Ga0209382_10000672_pt1 | contig 55675 bp, 60 predicted proteins | sample SoiMetdeltSBSDD5_FD_187599 | JGI IMG/M metagenome (GOLD analysis project Ga0209382, IMG submission 187599) | Bulk soil microbial communities from a Populus tree surrounding site in Tennessee, USA - Soil MetaG P. deltoides SBSDD5 (SPAdes) (version 2) | ecosystem: Environmental > Terrestrial >...
GCAGGCCACCCTCGGCCGCACCGGGCTCACGGGCTTCGATACAATGACACCGATGATTCCGCGCCCTGCCGTGGTGGCGTTGCTCGTCCTGGTCCTCGCAGCGGTCGGCGCGCTGGCCCACGCGAGCCCACCCGATCCAGGCTGGATCGGCGGGCTCTACGACGCGGCCGACGGCGACGACGCAATCCTTGCGGTCACCGGCCTGGACCAGGCGCCGCCGCTGGCGACGCTTCGGGACGTGGCGCCCCACGAGATCCATCTCGGCTCGATCGTGCTCGGGGCGCGACCGGCTCCGCGCGCGTTCGCGCCGGCCGTCCCCGCCGTTCGTGCTCCCCCATCCTTCTGAGCGACCCAGGTGGCGTCGGCAAGCTCGGACGGATCGTCGTGACCCGCGACATCGTGCGCGGGCAAAGGAGCGCGAACCATGATCGGCACGCAGGATCTGCTCATCGCCCTGGCGCTCGGCGTCTTCTTTTTCGGGGCCAAGCGGCTTCCGGAGGCCGCCCGCTCGCTCGGCCGCGCCCTCGAGGAGTTCAAGAAGGGGCTCGCCGAAAAGCCGGAGCAGCAGCCGCCGACGCCTCCCCCCGAGAAACCTGAGTCGAAATGAGAGGCTGGGTCATTCTGATCGTCACACTGCTCGTCGGCGCCGCCCTCGGCGTGGCCGCGACGATCTACGGGCCGCCCGCGGTCGATCCCTATCTGCCGGCGCAGCTGCGCCTGCGCTCGCGGGTCGTCGAGGGCCAGGTGCTCCAAAAGCAGCGCGAGGGCAACCGCGTGCTCGTGAAGATCCAGACCGATCAGGGCGTGATCCTCGCGGCGTTCACGAAGCGCGTCGCCGAGATCGACCTGCTCGTCGAGCCGGGCCAGACGATCGCGATCTCACTGCCGAACGACCAGCCCGTCGTCGACGACCCGGCGATCGAGCGCGTCAAGGGCGCGAAGTAGCGCTCAGGCGGCGCGAGCAGCGGCCAGGGCGCGCGGGTCGCGGACCCGCGCGATCAAGAGGCCCAGCGCGACGCCGCCGGCGAGCGCCGCCGTCGAGAACACCGCGGCGAACCCGAGCGCATCGGCCAGGAGCCCGGCCGCCAGCGGCGCGACGAAGGCGACCGGCGCCGGCAAGGTCGTGCCGAGGCCGACGTACGTCGGTTGCGCCGAGGCCTCGGGCGCGAACTCGAGCATCACGTTCAGGTTCGAGACGTTGATCGCGGCGATCTGGACGCCCATCAGCACGAAGACCGCGCCGAAGGCGCCGAGGCCCGGCGCCGCGATCGCGGCCAGGTTGCCCACCAGACTCGCGCCGAGCCCGAGCATGATGACCAGCCGGTGGCCGCGACGATCGGCGAGCCAGCCGAGCACCGTGTTGCCGACCATCTGGCCCAGGAACAAGAGCGTCGTGAAGACGCCCGCCTGCGCAGCCGGCGCATCCCACGTGCGCAGCGCATAGACCGTGTAGAAGCCGTTGCCGATCGTGCCGATGACCGCGAACACGCGCGCCGCGAGAAACCAGGCGAGGTTCGGATCGCGGCCGAGAAGCGCCGGGATCCGTGCCAGATATTCCCGGAGCGGGACCGCGGGCGCCCACGACGTCGAGGCCGGCTCGCGGACGAGGACCAGCGCGACGAACGAGAGCGCCAGGCACACCGACGTGCCCACGAAGCAGAGACCGTAGCTGGCCGGCGCCGGCACTGTCGCCAGAATGCTCGCGGTGGCGACGCTGGCGAGCAGACCGCCCGCGCTGGCCCCGAGGTTCGAGAACCCGAAGAAGCGTCCGCGCAGGGTGACCGGCACCACCCGCCCGATCAGGTCCATCCACGCCGGCATCAGCACGCCGCCGACGCCGGTGACGATCAGCAGCATCACGAGCAGCACGCCGAGCGTCAGCGCCGGCGCGCGATCGGCCAGGAGGAACGCGGCGAGCGCCAGCACGAGGAACGGCACGCGCTCCCAGATCGTGTAGCGGAGGAGAAACGGCAGCTTCCGCTCGAGCGTCTCGGTGTGGCCGGCGGCGAACAGCGACGGCATGAACCAGCCGAGCGTCATCACGGCCGGGATCGCGCCGATGACGACGTTGGGCGCTCCCAGGTACTCCGCGAACGCCGGGAGGATCGTGGATTGCGAAGCAAAGGCGAGCCCGACGACGAATAGCCCGTAGTCGACGCCGAGCGCCGCCACGTTGTGGCGGAGGTTCGCGCTCACGCGATCAGCCGAGCCGGATGTCGAGCCAGCCGTGCGGGGTGACGGTCACGTGCTCGGACTCCCGCACGAGCACGGTCGTCGTCGCCGACTCGAAGACCGCCGGGCCCTTGATCTCCTGCCCAGTCGCGAGGGCGTCCATCCGATGCAGCGGCACCTCGACCCAGTCGCCGAGCCAGACGCGACGGCGCGCGGCAGGCGCTGCCGCACCGCGCCCGGCGGCGCCGGCGCCGGCCGGCAACACCGGCAGCGCGCCGACCACCGCCACGCGCGCGTTGACGATCACGATCTCCTGCCCCGGCGCGCTGTAAGCGTAGAGCTCCTCGTGGCGCCGATGGAAGCGCTCGGCGACCTCGGTCATCAAGTCGGCGGCATCGAGATCGACGCCGTCGAGGTCGACCTGGATCTCGAAAATCTGCTCGCCGTAGCGCATGTCGAGCCCGCGCCGCACCGTCACCGGCCCGTCGAAGCGGGCCAGACGCTTCCGGCCGTCGCGCTCGAGCGCCGCGAAGAGCCGGCGCAGGCCTGCCGCCGTCATCCGCCCCACCTCGCTCACGTGCGAGCGCACGAGCTCGTAGCGCAGATCGGTTGCCAGCATGCCCCACGCCGAGAGCACGGCGGCGACCGAGGGCACGATGACGCGCCGGATCTCGAGCAGGCGTGCGACCTCGGTCACGTGCAGACCGGCCGCGCCGCCGAACGAGATCAGCGCGAACCGGCGCGGGTCGACGCCGCGGCGGACCGAGACGAGCTTGATTCCTTCCGCCATGTTGGTGTTGACGACGCGCGCGATACCCTCGGCCGCGCGTAAGGACGTCGTCCCGAGCGCCCGCGCGACGGCGTCGACCGCCGTGTTCGCCGCGCGGGTGTCGAGCGCGATGCGGCCGCCCAGGAAGTTCGCGGGATCGAGGAATCCGAGCACCAGGTTCGCGTCGGTGACCGTGGCGCGCGTGCCGCCCTTGCCGTAGCAGGCTGGGCCGGGCGCAGCCCCCGCGCTCTCCGGGCCGACGTGGAGGATTCCGCCCGCGTCGACCCACGCCGCGGAACCGCCGCCCGCGCCCAGCGTGTGGATGTCGATCGCCGGCAGCGCGACTTTCGCGACGCCGATGGTCTTTTCGCCGGTCAGCTGCGGCTCGCCACCCTGGAGGAGCGCGATGTCGGTCGACGTGCCGCCCATGTCGAACGTGATGAGGCTAGGCTCGTCGATGAGTCGCGCGCAGTAGCGCCCGGCGGCGACGCCGCCGGCCGGCCCCGACAACACCGCGCCGGCGGCCAGGCGCGTCGACTCGCGCACCGGCGCCACGCCGCCGTGCGACTGGATGATCAGGACGTCGCCGCGGTAGCCGTGGCTCGCGAGCCGCGCCGCGAGATTCTTGAGATAGCTCGCCAGCGCCGGACCGACGTACGCGTTGACGACGGTCGTCCAGACGCGCTCGTATTCCTTGATCTGCGGCAGTACGTCGCACGAGAGCGAGATGTAGGCGCCCGGCAGGCGCCGCGCGACGGCGCGTCCCGTGAGCTTTTCGTGCCGCGGATTCCGGTACGAATGCAGATAGCACACTGCGACCGCTTGGACCCGCGCCTTCGCCAAGGTTCTGAGGCTCGCCTCGAGCGAGCGCCGGTTCAGCGGGGTCGCCACGGACCCGTCGAAGCGGAGACGCTCGCGCACGCCGAGCCGGCGCACGCGCGGCACCAGCGGGACGGGCGGCGGCATCCGCAAGTTATAGCGATCGTCCTTGAGCCCTTCGCGCATCTCGATGACGTCGCGGTGGCCCTCGGTCGTCAGCAAACCGATCTTGGCGCCTTTGCGCTCGAGCAGCGCGTTGGTGGCGACGGTCGTGCCGTGGACGATCGTGTCCGTCTGGGCGAGGAGCCCGCGCAGATCGGTGGAAAGCTCCGCGGCCAGGAGCGCGAGCCCGTCGATCAGCCCGACGGACGGGTCGGGCGGCGTCGAGGCGCACTTGGCGATCGTGAGGGAGCCTTGCGCGTCGACCGCGACCAGGTCGGTGAACGTGCCGCCGACGTCGATACCGATCCGGTACGGTCGGCTCAGTAGAGCGTCCTCTGGATGCCCTCTTCGCTCTCGCGCAGGTACTGCTCGAGGGTCTTACCTTCCGGCTGGAGCTTCTCGTAGAGCACGCACGACATCGACGGCAGCAGGGCGCGATCCGGCCAGGCCCCGGGCTCCCAGAGCTGCGAGCGCCGAAACGCCTTGGGACAGTGCAGGAAGCACTCCTCGACCTCGACGGCGATGGCGACCTGCGGCCGCTTGCCGCGCGCCGCGAGCGATTCGAGCACGTCCTCGTCGAGCACGATCGAGGCGCGGCCGTTCACCCGCAGGGTCTCCTCGCGGCCCGGAATCAGGAAGATCGTTCCCACGTGCGGGTTCACGAGCAGATTGCGCAGCCCGTCGAGCCGCTTGTTGCCCGGACGATCGGGAATCACCACGTGGTGCTCGTCGAGCACGCGCACGAAGCCCGGCGCGTCGCCCTTGGGCGAGACGTCGCAGCGGCCCTGCCCGTCGGAGGTGGCGAGCAGCAGGAACGGCGAGTGAGCGATGAACTCGCGGCTCGGCTCGTCGATGAACGGCGATTCCTTCTTGATCGCGCGCTCGCTCGGCGTGCCCATCAGGTCGCGCAGCTCCTTCTCCGACGTCACCACTCGCTTGAACATGGGATCCTCCTCGACGAGGTTGCGCGCCGCAGGTCGTCCAGTCAAAGTAGTCGGAGCCTCGCACCAAGTCAACGGTCGGCGTGGTCGCGACGCTGCGCGTACGGGTACGGGCCCTCCGGCGATTTCCCCTCGGCGAAGCGGCGCAGCGCGAACGCGTCGATGTCGACGGTCTTCGCGCGGCCGTCCAGGATCAGCTCGGCCATGCAGACGCCGACCGCGGGCGAAATCTTGAAGCCCGAGCCGCTGAACGCCGTCGCCAGATAGAGGCCGTCGATGCCGTCGACCCGCCCGAGAATCGCGTGCCGGTCGCGGCTGTAGCAGTCGAACGCGCGATAGCCGCGCGCGAGTGTCGCGCCCTCCATCGCCGGGATGCGATGCGTCAGGATCTGCGCGCCGGTGGCGGCGGCGCCGGGCGGGAGCACCATCGGTCCGTCGGGATCGAGGTCCCACTCCTGGCACGGCACGCCGACGATCGTGCGCACGCGGCTCTCCGGACGAAAGTAAGTGCCGAGCACGTTGTCGATGAAGATCACGTGCGGCTCGGCCAGCGCCGGCGGACGATCGACCTGGACCGTATCGATCCCCTTGGGTCGCGCCGGCAGCTCGATCCCGATCTCGCGACAGAGACGCGGCGCCCACGCCCCGGCCGCGACGACGACCGTGCCGGCGTCGATGCGTCCGTCGCTCGTCTCCACGCCGGTCACGCGGCTCTCGCGGCGCAGGATCGCCCGCACCGGCGTCCACTGGCGGATCTGCGCGCCGAGCTCCGCGGCACGACGCCTGAAGCCCTCGACGGTGGCGGCGGGATCGGCGTAGCCGCTGTCGGGCTCCCAGGCGGCGGCGCCGACGTCGTCGACGTTCACGAACGGCTGCAGGTCCCGAAGCTGGCCCGGCGTCAGCGCGGTCGTGTTGACGCCGATCCCGCGCAGCATCTCGACGTTCTTGCCGAGCGCGTCGGCATACGCCGGCGCGACGACGTTCACGAACCCCGTATGGGTGAACACCGGCGGGCCGCCCATGATGTCGGGCCAGTTCCTGAACACCGGAAAGCTCGCGAACGCCAGGCGCGCATCCCACTCGTTCGTGTAGTGCATGCGCACGAGCGCGCTCGATCGCCCCGACGCGCCGTTGGCGAGCGCCGCTTGCTCGCACAGGACGACGCGGCGCACGCCGCGCGCGGCCAGCGCGTACGCGATGCTCGCCCCGTTGACTCCGCCTCCGACGACGACGACGTCCGCTGTCTCGGTCACCACGACTCCTCGTGTTAGTAGGCGCGCCTCGACCGGCGGGGCCCCAGCCCCGCGACGGCCTGCGGCGCGCACCTCCGGTGGGATACCTTATCATGTGCTGAGCGCCGCCGGCCGTTTCACATCCGGGCCTGCGCGGTGTCTTCACCAATGATGGGCGCACAGCCGTTCGAGACCATCGTGGGCGCGCACCACGCGGAGATTTATCGCTATCTCCGGCGGGTGACGTCGCGCCCGGCGGAGGCCGAGGATCTCTCACAGGAGACGTTCCTCAGAGCGTATCGGGCCTACCGGACCCTTGGCCCGGAAGCCAACGTGCGCGCCTGGCTCTTCGCGATCGCGACCAACCTTTCCCGGAATCACTTCAGGTCCGAGAAACGCCGGCGCGTCGCTCACCAGGCGATCACGGTGGCGAGCCGCGAGACCGAGGGCGACGGGCCGGAGGACGAGGCGCGCTTGGGCGAGGCGCGGACGCTCCTCGAGAGCACGGTCCGGGGCCTGCCGCTCAAGCAGCGATTGGCCTTCGTCATGCGCAAGATCCACGACCTCGACTACGACGCGATCGGCCGAAGCCTGGACTGCTCAGCGGAGAGCGCGCGAGCGCACGTGTTCCAGGCGCTCCGCAAGATCCGGACGAGCCTCAACGGCCACGAGCTTCCGTCGGGAGGCGTCGAAAAGAGCCCACTCAGCATGGAGCGACCGCGATGAAGCGTAAACCCCAAGTGTGCGTAGAGATCGAACCCGACCTCGTCGCCGCGGCGACGGGCGACGCCGACCCCGGAGCCGTGCACCGCGTCGAGCAGCACATCGACGCGTGCGGCGCCTGTCGCGGCGAGTTCCATCGCTATCGCGAGATCGAAGGTGTCGTGGGGGCGCTTCGCCGTGTGCCGTCGGAGACGGAGAGCCTGTCCCGCGCGCTTCACGGGCTCGAGTCGCAGCTCGCCGATCTGAGATCGCGTCTGGTCTCTTATCGAGTATTCCCCTCGCCGCTGGGTCGCATTCTCATCGCGCGCTCGGAGCACGGCGTCTCGCTCGTCGAGTATCTGGACAGCCCCAACGACTTGAGCACGTCGCGGCTTCGCCGGATCCCGGGTGTCGAGCTGCAGGAGGACGGCGCCGAGATCGAGGCGCTCTACCGTGAGCTCATGGAGTACCTGCGCGGCGACCGCAAGCGGCTGGAATGGCCGCTCGACCTGCGCATGGCGCGCAGCGACTTCCATCGCGCCGTGCTCCGCGCGACCGCGGCGATCCCGTACGGCGCGGTCACGTCGTACGCCGGGATCGCCGCCGAGATCGGCCGGCCCTCGGCCACGCGCGCGGTCGCGCAGGCGCTGCGCTGGAATCCGCTGCCGATCGTCGTGCCCTGCCATCGCATCATCGGCACGTCGGGCGCGCTCACCGGCTACTCGGGCGACAAGATCGGGCTCAAGCGAGAGCTCCTCGCGGTCGAGGGCATCCACGCGGTCGGCGGGCGCAGCGACTCGCGCATCGCGCGGGAGACGCTCTACCACTACGAGCGAAACGATGCACACGAGTACTGCCTGCCGACCTGCGGCGACATCGCCCGGCGGCCGATCGGGACCGTGACCCTGCTCAACTCGCGCGAGCTCGCCGGCTCGATGGGCCTCGTGCCCTGCTCGGCCTGCCGCCCGGATCTGCACCCGCTCGCAGTCTGATCCGCCCGCCGTTTCACACCTGCCTCCTCGCGGTGTCATAGGGATCAAGAGGAGGAGGTCGACATGCAATCCGTAGGGTTCTACACCTTGTCCGTCGTGCTCGTGCTGTCGCCGATCGCGTTGATCGTAGGATTGCTGCAGCTCGCCGGCTGGCGTCAGCGCACGCGGCTGGCGGAGATCACGCAGCAGATCGCGGTGACGGACGCGGTCCACGCAGCCCTCGGCGCGATCGTCTCGCCGGTCGTGCGGCGCACGCTCGGCCGCGGCTGGCGGGTCACGATCCCGGTGCCGCTCGACCGCCCCGACACGGTGAGCCAGGTGATCGAGACCGCGTCGAGCGCCTTCGGCGACGAGGACCGCACGCGGCCCGGGCGCCTGCAGATCGTGCTGACCCAGCAGGAGCGGCCGGTGCCGCGACGGAGCAACGTCCTGGTCGCGGCCGGCGCCGCGCGGGGGGAGTCGGTGTCATGGATCTGAACATCTATCTCGTCGAGTGGTGGGCAAAGGAGCGGCTGGGCGAGATCCGGGCGGAGATGCACCGCGAGCAGATTGCCGAGTCGTTTCGCCGGAAGTCGTCGCTGCGCGTCGCTCTGGGCCTGGCGCTGATTCGCGTCGGGCAGCGCATTCGGGGAGACCACGCGGTAGCCGCGACACAAGCGGCCGGGACCTCCGTCGCCTTCTAGCACTCGGATGCAGTCGGGGGAGCCTCCTCCCCCGACAACGTCCGCTACTTCGTCACGAAGCCGTTTTCGCGGTCGCTCGCCCGCGCCTGCCGCTGGCGCTTGGACGGCGGCCCGTAGCCGCCGCCGCCCGAGGACTCGACCAGGAACACGTCGCCCTTCCGGACCGGCACGCCGACTTCCTTCGTCTTGAGCGCTCGAACCGGTCGGCCACGCGACTGGAGCCGATACCGATGCGGCAGGCCGTCCTTGCCGCCGAGCAGGCCGTACGGCGCGTGGCGGATGCCGTCGCCCGCGGTGTTGGCCACCGCCGGCTCTTCGATGTCGACCCGCAGGCGCAGCACCGCGCCGACGCCGCCGCGATGCGTGCCGTCGCCGGCGGAATCCGGCCGGAACTCGTGACGCTCGAAGGTCAGCGGGAAGCGCGCCTCGGCGACCTCGACGCTGCCGAACTTGATGCCGCCCGCGGCCTGACCTTCGCCCGCGGTCTCCCATCCGTCGCCCACCGCGTTCGCGCCGCCGCCGGGGCGCGCGTGGAACATGTGCCAGATGAACGGCTTGCGGGTTCGCGGGTTCACGCCCTTGATCGCGATCCGGAAGCGCCGGCCCCATCCGGCGAGCACGCGCTCGGGACACGCCGGCGCCAGCGCGCGGATCATCGCCTCGGCGATCTCCTGGGCGCAGTGGTTCGTCGCGAGAGTCACGGGCGCCGGCGGAAACGGCCACACGATCGTGCCCTGCTTGGCGATCACCTTGACCGGGCGGAACGTGCCGGAGTTCTTCGGCGTGCGCGGGTCGATCAGATACGCGAAGGCCATGTGGACCGCCGACATCGTGTTCGGGAACGACGAGTTCACGAACCCGGACACTTGTCGGTGCGAGTCGCTCAGGTCGACCGTGAGCGAATCGCCTTTCTTGGTGACGGTCGCGCGGATCCAGATATCGGAGAACTCATGGCCGTCGTCGTCCAGGATCGTCTCGCCGCGATAGACCCCGTCCTTCCAGCGGGCGACGCATGCGCGCGCCTGGCGCTCGGCGCCGTCCAGGATCTCGTCGATCGATTCGAGCACCGTCGCGGCGCCGTAGTCGGCGACGAGCGCGAGCAGCCGCCGCTCGCCCACGCGGGCCGAGCCGATCATGGCGCGCAGGTCGCCCATGAAGTCGTGCGGGTGGCGGACATTGGTGGTGATCATGCGCAGCACGTCGTCGCGCAGCTCGCCGGCGTCGTAGAGCTTGAGCGGCGTGATCCGGAGCCCCTCCTGCCAGATCTCAGTCGCGCCCGGGTTGTAAGCGCCGTGGGTCGAGCCGCCGATGTCGCTCTGATGGGCACGGTTGACCGACCAGAACGCGACGTCGCCGCCGACGAACACCGGCACGAACGCTGTCAGGTCCGGCAAGTGATTGTTTCCGTGGTAGGGGTCGTTCAAGAGATAGACGTCGCCGGGCTTCACCCGTCCCTTGAAGGCATCGCGCACCGCCTCGACCGCCCACGGGATCGCGCCGACGTGAATGGGCACGTGCTCGGCCTGCGCGATCAAACGCGCTCCCGAGTCGCAGAGCGCGGTGGAGAAGTCCCGGCTCGAGTTGAGGATCTGCGAGTACGCCGTGCGGAGCATCGCCTCGCCCATCTCCTGCACGATGGCCTCGAGGCGATGCGTCAGGACCGACACCGTCACTGGGTCGCTCATGACCTCAAGATCTACCGCGATCGCGGGATCGTGGTCAACCGTGACGAGAGCGCGTCGGCGCTGGCGACCGGCGACGGGATTGCGCGGGTTACTGGCGTGCGCGGCTCGGCGCCCCGAGGGTCGCCGCGGAGATCGGGTGCGAGGAGGTGGCCAGCGCGACCAGCATCTCCAGGCGCGTGAAGTCGAACGGCTTGGGCACGTACGCAAGAATCCCGCTCGCCAGCGCTTCGCCGGCCGTCCGCCCGTCGTTGTTGCCGGTCAAGATGAGGACCGGCGTCGAGATCCCACGCCGGCGCACTGACCGCGCTCGAGCGCCGCCAGCGCCGCGGCGCCGTCGGGGGCCGTCTCGACGACGTAGGCCCGCTCGTGGCGGAATCCGTTGATCAAGTCCCGCAGCACCCGCACCGTCGGCGGGTCGTCGTCGACGATCAGCACGCGCGTGCCCTGTCGCGCTGTCGGGACGGCGTGATCGGCCATTTCAAAGACCTCCCACGAGATTTCGCCCCTGGCGCTTGGCCTCATAGAGGGCGTGGTCGGCCCGCTTGATCAGGTCGGCGACGTTGCCAGGGTCGTCCGGGTAGCCGGCAACGCCGAAGCTCGCGGTCAACGGGCCATGCTGGAAGGGATAGCGCTCGATGATTCCGCGCATACGCTCGGCGTAGACGAGTGCGGCCGCCTTGGTCGTGCTCGGCAGGAGCGCGATGAACTCGTCGCCGCCGTACCGGGCCACCACCGAGTCCCGCCGCGACTGGCTCGCCAGGAGCTGCACGACCTGTTTGAGCACGTCGTCGCCGGCGCCGTGGCCCCAGCGATCGTTGACGGCCTTGAAGCCGTCGAGGTCGAGCAGGATCAGTGAGAACGGCTGCTGGTAGCGCGCCGCCCGGCTCACCTCTTCGTATAAGCGCAGCATCAGATAGCGCCGGTTGTAGCCGTCCGTCAGCGGGTCCTTGAACGAGAGCTCCTCGAGCCGGGCGCTGCGCACCGCGATCGCCGCGTAGGCGGCGAAGGCGCGCGCGACGTCCTCGAGTCGAGGATGAAATGGGACCGCCTGGCCGTCGAGATCGATCGCGTTGATGAGCTGAAGCACGCCGAGGTTCCGCTGGGCGGCGTCTCGCAGGGGCACCGCCAGCACGGAATGGGTGCGATAGCCCGTCGCCAGGTCGACCCGCCAGTTGAACGAGTAAGGCGCGTCGCTCGGAATCTCGTATGCCTCCCGTACGTTGACGACCTCGCCCGAATTCGCGACGTAGCCGGCAAGGCTGGGGACGTCGAGCGGCAGGCGCTCGACCTCGAGGCGCTGCTGCATCTCGTAGTCGCCGACCCGCCGGTTCTTGATCTCGTTCTGGACCACGGCGAAGCGCAGATGCGCGCCCTCTCGCAAGAAGAGCGTCGCCGCCTCGGCGCCGGTGAACCGCCGGGCCTGGGTCACGATGCGCTCGAGCACGGGCGCCAGCTCACCCTCGCTGCTGATCGCGATCCCGAGCTGGAGCAGATCCTCGACCATCTGAGCGCCGCGGTCGGTGGTCGCCGCGCCCATGAGCCCCAGGAAGCTCGGATTCCCCACGCTCGTTCCGGGGATGTCCATGACCGCCAGGACTAGCACGCGGGATGCCAGCGCTAGGTGTGCTAGAAATCACTGAAATTCCGGTAAGAGTGGGCGGCCCAACGCAGGCTGACCGGTCACAGCCGGTCAATTTCTGATCAGATCGGCGACTTTCCGCCCGGATCAGGTCAGGGCGATGTAAACGGAAGGAAAATCCTGAGCCGCCGGACCCCCAACCGGGGTCCATGAATCCCTCGGTCCGAGGTCGACCGGAGAAGACGCGTCAGAGACGCTGGACGTGTCACGAACACCGCGCACCCGAAACCCCAACACGTGCGGGAGACCAAACGATGGTGACCGTCAGCGAACGAGCGAAAGAGCGGCTCTTCGAGCAGAAAGAGGCGGCGAACTTCGGAGGCGCTGAAGTCGCGCTCCGCGTCGCCGCCGGGCCGACGGGCCAGTGGATGCTGATCGCCGATCACGCGCGCGACGACGATCAGGTGGTCGAGCACCGGGGCTCGACCGTGCTTCTCGTCGATCCGGTCGCCCAGAGCGCGCTGGATGGCGTGCAGGTCGATTGCGTGGAAACGACCGAAGGCGACCTCGAGCTGATCCTCATCGCCCAGCGGGAAGGCGTCGACGAGGACACCGACGACGACCTCGAAGAGATGGACGAGCTCGACGAGGACAACGATGCCGATACCGATGAAGAGCAGGGTGATGACCCAGCACGAAAGCGTTGAAGGCCCGATGACACCCAACCCGGTTGCTCCGCCCGCCGTCTGATCGAGGGCGCGTGCCGGCCGCGGGACACAGACGTACGCGGCCGGCGCGCGACGCTTCCCGGACTCGGCTCGTTTGCGGGCTCCACCGCATTGACAGTCTTTCCACGGGCTGCCTAGACTCGAACAGAGCAGGTCTCGAGGTCGTCAGGTACACGGTCGGTCGAGCGCGCAGCACGTCGATGATGTTCGATGCCGGCAATCGTAAGAGCACCGCACCACCGGGCGCGATCGAGGAGGAGCTTGCCGGGCTCCTGCAGCTCATGGCGCGTCCGCTCGGCGAGGGCGGAATCTCGCCGCATCTTCAGGCCGTGGCCCATCGAGTCGTCGACGGGCTGCGCCGGTTGCTCGGCGTGGCCGGCTGCCGCCTCTACACGGTCGAGCCGTTCGCGGGCGCGGCCCTTCAACCTCTCGCGGCAAGCCCCAGCGCAGCGCCGGTCTCTGCCTCGAGCGGCGAGGCGGTCGAGCGCGCGCTGCGAGAGCGCCGGGTCGTGAACGCGCTCGACGGAGGCCTCGTGCTGGCGGTCCCGGTGCGCGGCGCCGACCGGCCGGCCGGAGTCCTCGAGGTTCGTCGCGCCCAGGGGCTCTGGACCCGCGAGGAAGTCCGCCTGGTCCAGCTCTTCGCCGATCACGCGGCCGTCGCGCTCGAGACCGCCCGGCTCGCGACCGAGAGCCGCCAGCGCCGCCGCACGGCCGAAGCCCTGGCGCTCATGGCGCAGGCGACGTCGCGATCGTTCGACGTCTCGACCCTCGGCCGCGGGATCGTCGAGACGTTGCTGCTGCTCCTGGGATGCGCGCGCGCGACGCTGTTCGAGATGGTCGATAACGGCTGGAGACTCGTCGCGGTCGCGCGGGCGGACGACGTCGAGGCGGACGACGACGTCGCGGGCAGCGAGCTCGGCCCGGTCGAGACGCAGGCCCTGCGTGAGCGGCACCTCGTCGGCACATCCGACTTCCTCGGCGATCCCGGGATCCCGGACGCCAGGCGCGAGCCCGGCCGCGAGATCCCGATCCGCGCGGTGCTGGCGGTCCCGCTGTTCCACGAAGACAACCCGATCGGGATCCTGTCGATCGGCGACCGGGCACGCCGGGTGTTCGAGCGCGAGGAGATCGAGGTGTTCCGGGCGACGGCGCATCACGCGGCGATCGCGCTCGAGCACGCGCGCCTGCACGTCCAGGCGGCCGAGGCGGTCCGAGTCCGCGAGCGCGTCCGAATCGCCAACGAGCTACACGACACGCTCGGCCAGCTCGCCTTCTCGGTCGGGCTCAAGCTCGACTGGTGCCTGCACCGCACCGACGCCGCGTCGGCGGTATCTCCCAAGCTCGAGGAGATCCGTCACGACACCGGCCTGATGATGACGCAGATCCGGCGCCTGATCGGCCACCTGTCCCCGGAGGGCCTCGGCGAGACCACCGTGGCCAGTCGCCTCGAGCGGCTCCTGCGCGACTTCCGCGAGCTCACCGGGACGACCGTCGACCTTGCCCTGCGCGGCGACGCGGCGAGCCTGTCTCCCGCGGCAGCGGACGTGCTCCAGAAGACCTTGCAGGAAGCGCTCGTCAACGTGGCCAAGCACGCGCGCGCCGCGCAGACCCACGTCGTCATCGATATCGGCGACGGCTGGGCGTCGATCGAAGTCGCCGACGACGGCGTGGGGCTCTCGATCGGAGGCACCGAAGCCGTCGGTGCCTTGCCCGGCCACTTCGGACTCAGGCAGATGCGTGAGCGCATCGAGGGCGCAGGCGGCCGGCTCGAGGTGGTCGGGCACCCGGGCGCCGGCGTCACCATCAAGGGCACGTTTCCGGCCGCCGCCGGCGGCGTGTGAGCGGCATGGCGAAGATCCGCATCGTCGTCGTCGACGATCACGAGGTCGTGCGCCACGGCCTGCGTCTTTCGCTGGAGCTCGAGCCTGACATGACGCTGATCGGCGAAGCCCGGACGGGCGAAGAAGCGCTCGCGATCGTCGCCGACGGCAAGCCCGACGTGGTGCTGCTGGACGTCCGGCTCGAGGGCGCCGACGGTCCGGAAGTGTGCCGCCGCATCCTCGAGGTCGCGCCGCGGACCGCCGTGGTCATGCTCACCAACTACGATCAGGACGGCTTCGTGCTGCGCAGCTTGATGGCCGGCGCCAAGGGCTACGTGATCAAGGACGTCCAGCTGTCCGAGCTGAAGAAGATGATTCGCTCGGTGTACCGCGGCGGCTCCGTCCTCGACCCGAAGGTGACGGGCCAGGTCATCTCCACCGTGACGCTCGCGGTGGACGCGCCGGTTGTCCGGCCCGGCGGGCCGCGCCAGGTCACGACACTCTCGGATACCGACCTCACGATCCTGAGACATCTCGCCGAAGGGCTGACCGACAAGCAGATTGCGGGACGCGTCCACCTGAGCCCGCACACCGTGAAGGATCACCTCGAAAAGATCCGCGCAGTGCTCGACGTCGGCTCGCGCACGGAGATCGTCGCCACGGCGCTCCGTCGCGGCCTGGTATGAGCACGATGAAAGGAGCCTGACGATGCCGGAGCGAGCCGTTCGAGAACGCGCGCAGCGCGCCCGCCGTGAGGGCAAGGCGCCGACCACGCAGGCCGGCGAGTTCGTCCGCGAGGAGATCGAGCACGTCCGCGAGGGCAAGCACGGCGCGCGATCGACCAAGCAGGCTATCGCGATCGGCCTCTCGAAGGCGCGCCGATCCGGCGTCAAGCTGAAGCCGCCCAAGCACGCGAAAGCTTCGACGCGGCGCCAGGCCGCGCGCGACTCTGCCAAGGGGCGCGCCGGGCGGGCCGCGCCGCCTTCGGGTCGGCGGTCGCGGGCGACGTTGCGGGCGCTGAAGCGCGAGGGCCGCGGTGCTGCCTCGCGCGAGGCGCTCTCGCGGCAGGCGCGTGCCACGGCCCGTCGACGCCGCTCGCGCTAGCGGTCGACGGCGTCGATCGGGGTGGTGAGCGGCTCTTCGGAGATGGCTAGCAGGCGATAGACCATCATCGGCTCGCGCGCGCCCTTGAACCGCTCAGGGCGACCCGCGTCGAGCGTCACCCTGGCCTCCACCAGGGTCCGCATCGCGTCGGACAACAGGATGTCGCCGCCGAGGGTCAGCGCCTGGATGCGCGCGACCAGGTTGACTGCGGGCCCGACCACGCCGTACTTCACGCGATCGGTGCTGCCAATGTTGCCGGCGACGACGGAGCCGACGTGCAGGCCGATGCCCATGCTGAGCTCGGGCAGGCCGCGGCGCCGGCTCTCCGCGTTGAATTCGCGCAGCGCCGCCTGCATCGTGTACGCGCAGCGCACCGCCCGCTCGGCATCGTCCGGGCGTCCGAACGGCGCGCCGAACAGGACGAAGATCGCGTCGCCGATGAACTCGTTGATCGTGCCGCCGTGCCGGACGATCACCGGCGTCATCTTCGCCAGGTATTCGTTGAGCAGCTTGATCATCGCCGGCGCGCCGAGCCGTTCCGAGAGCTCGGAGAAGCCGCGCAGATCGGACATGAGCATCACGACCTGCCGCGCCTCGCCGCCCAGCTGGAGCGCGTCGCGGTTGCGCAGGCACTGCTCGGCCAGCTCCGGGCTGACGTAGCGTCCGAACGTCTCCTGGATGAAGTCGCGATCACGGAGCGCCTGCACCATGTCGCCCATGGCGCGGGCCAGCACGCCGATCTCGTCTCGGCTCCGCGGCACCACGGTCACGTCGAGCTGTCCGTGCCGGATCCGCCGGGCCAGACGCGCCAGCTCGTGGAGCGGCCGCGCGAGCCACTGCGCCAGCGTCACGCCACCGGCCACGGCCAGGACCAGCGCCAGCGCGCCGAACCCGAGCGCCAGGCGCGCCTGAGCATCGACCTGCTCGGTGTAGTCCAGCGCGGGGACGACCACCTGCACCACCCATTTGAGGTCGCCGGCCGAGATCGGCACCGAGCGGGCCAGATAGATCTCATCCTGATGCTCGAACTCGTACATCTCGTCGCTCTGCAGCGGCACCTGACGTACCGCCGCCGCGGCGAGCTCGGCGTCGATGACTTCTTTGCGCGAGGCGCCGGAGCCCTGCTGGCCGATCACCACCGCGCCCTGCGCCGTCGCGACGAACACGCGCCCGCGCGCAGAGACCTTCAGGTCCTTGAACGCGCTCGCCAGCCGGTCGAGCGAGAAGTCGACGGTGAACACGCCGCGCACGTGCCCGTCCGCGTCCAGCACCGGGGCGGCGCAGGTGATCCCGAGACCGCCGCCGGCGTAGAACTCGTAGGGCTCGGTCCACACGGGACCGCGGCGTGCCACGACGGCGCGGAAGTACGGCCGCTCGGTCGGGCGGTAGCGATGATCGTCGGAACGGCGGACCGCTTCGCGGCTGCCGTCGGCGAGAACGCGATCCTCTTCCAGGCGAATGCGATCACGGTAAGGAAAGCTCTTGTTGAGATAGACGTTGTCGCGCGGATCGCGCCACGCGCCGATGAAGCGGTCGGCCTGGTCGCTGTAGCTCACCCAGCTCAGGTGCGGGTGCACGCGAAGGACCGCCAGGGTGAACCGCTCGAGCGCCTGATCGTTCGCGAGATCGAGCTGCCGCTGCTGGACGAGCTCGGGGCCCAGGCGCGCGACCGCGCCCGCGTCCTCGAGCACGCGGCCGGCATGCGCGGCGGTGAGCCGCGCGGCCTGCGCCATCGCGGCGTCCAGGAGCGCGCGCGAGCGGCCGCGCTGCTCGCGCCACGCCACGCCGCCGATGATGACGCCGGTGAGACCGGTGAGCAGCACCACGAGGCCGACCAGAGCCAGCGTGAACGGGGGACGGCGCCGCAACGATGGAAAACGGCGCCGCAGCAGCTGAATGGGATTGGGCAAATTGGTCAGACGACCCACGATACCGTTGGGGCTCCCGGTGGGTCAATCAAAAGGCGTCGATCGGCGACGTCGAGCCTATGTCGCGGGCCGCGCGCCCCCGTAGGCTTCGCTCGGGCCGTAGCGGCTGTCCTCGAAGAGAAGCTTGGCGCGCGAGCCCACGACGCGACTCCAGTTGGCGAGCGCGGTCTCGCTGTACTCGGCGTCGGGCCGCGGCTCGTCGTCGAAGTTGTCGTACGTGTCGACGCCCCGCATCATCATGGCGGGCTGCCGTACGCGCGGCGACTTCGCCCACGTCGGCAGCATCTCGACGAGCAGCAGGAACCGCCGGTCGGGGCCGAAGTTGCCCGCCGAGCCGTGGACCAGCGAGTTGTCGAACATCGCCATCTCGCCCGGGCGCAGCGCGAAGTCGACGGCGCCCGATTCGTCGAACGGCTCGGAGATGTACTGGCCGCGCGCCAGGATGCTCTTGGGGTCGTCGGTCTCCTCGTGGCGCAGGATGCCCCACTTGTGCGAGCCCGGGACGCCGCGCAGACAACCTTGCCGGCTGCCGCACTCCGACAACGCCAGGGCACCCAGTACGACCGGGACGGCCGAGCCGTAGAACGAATCCTGGTGCCAGCCCGCGAAGGTCTCGCCGTCGGCCTTCTTCACGCGCCACGCCATGCTCCAGCAGCGCAGGTTCGGCCCGATCAGGTCCTCGAAGATGTCGAGGATGAACGGGTCCTCGGCGATCTCGAGCACCCACGGACACAGAAGATGGGACTTGGTCTTCATCTTCTTGATGTCCGGGACGCGCGCCTCCAGCGACTCGAACCGCTCGCGATAGTGGCGGGCGCGCTCGGCGCTCATCGCCCGAACCGGCGACAGGAACCCGTCGCGCTGGAACGACTGCACCTGGGCCTCGGTCAGGGTCTTGGGCACGGCGTCACTCCTCCTTGTCCTTCGCGAAGAGCTCGTCGAGCTTCGCCTCGTACGCATGATAGTCGAGGAAGTCGTAGAGCTGGGCGCGCGTCTGCATCGTGGAGACGAGATGCTTCTGGGTGCCGTCGCGTCTGAGCGCCTCGTAGACGGAGAGCGCCGCGGCGTTCATCGCGCGGAACGCCGACAGCGGATAGAGGACGATTCCGACGCCGGCGCCCGCCAGCTCGCCGACCGTGAACAGAGGCGTCAGCCCGAACTCGGTGATGTTGGCGAGGATCGGCACCCGGACCGCATCGGCGAAGCGGCGATACACCGAGAGCTCCGTGACCGCCTCCGGAAAGATCATGTCGGCCCCGGCCTCGACGCAGGCCGCGGCCCGATCGATCGCGGACTCGATCCCCTCGACCGCGAGCGCGTCGGTCCGCGCCATGATCCCGAAGTCGGGATCGGTCCGGGCGTCGACCGCGGCCTTGATGCGATCGACCATCTCGCCCTTGGCCACGATGGCCTTGCCGGGCCGGTGGCCGCACCGCTTGGCTTGCACCTGGTCTTCGATGTGCATCGCGCCGGCGCCCGCGCCGATCAGCGACCGCACCGTGCGCGCGACGTTGAACGCGCCGCCGAACCCCGTGTCCGCGTCCACCAAAAGGGGGAGCCGGGTCACCGCCGTGATGCGGCGCACGTCGGTGAGCACGTCCTCGAGCGTGGAGATCCCGAGGTCGGGCACTCCTAGCGACCCCGCCGCGACGCCGCCGCCCGAGAGATAGATCGCCTTGAAGCCGACGCGCTCGGCCATGCGCGCGGCGTAGGCGTAGATGCAGCCGACGACCTGCAGCGGCCGCTCGTCCTTCACCGCGGCCCGAAACCGTTCGCCGGCCGACCCCGTGCTCATGCCCCAGACCATACAACAACCCGCCGATTTCCGCCGGTGGCCTGACCACCGGAGGTCCGGCGCCGGCGGGCGTGCGCACCGTTCGGCGCTCGACCGCCATCACAAGGGTCAGGCGTGGCCCCGGTGGGGTCGCTCCGGCAGATTCATCTCGTGGTGATCGGGCGAAATGTCCCAAGGGAATCGGGAACAGGAGCAAGGAAATGACGCGGAGACTGGAAGGAAAGGTCGCAGTCGTGACCGGAGCATCGAAGGGCATTGGCGCCGCCATCGCGACGGCGCTCGCTGACGAGGGCGCGGCGGTGGTCGTCAACTACGCGTCGAGCCGGGAAGGCGCCGAGCGCGTGGTCGCGGACATCAACGCGCGTGGGGGCAAGGCAATCGCGGTGCAGGGCGACGTGTCGAAGCCCGCGCACATCGAGCGGCTGTTCTCAGAAACCGACCAGGCCTTCGGCCGGGTCGACATCCTGGTCAACAACGCCGGTGTCTACGAGTTCGCGCCGCTCGAGAACGTGACCACGGAGCTCTTTTACAAGCAATTCGACCTCAACGTCCTCGGCCTCCTGCTGACGACGAGGGAAGCCGTGAAACGCATGAGCGGCGGCGGCAGCATCATCAACATCGGCTCGGGAGCGAGCTCGATGCGGCCGCCGAACTCGAGCGTGTACACGGCGACGAAGGCGGCGGTCGACGCGATCACTGGGGTGCTCGCGAAGGAGCTCGGGCCGCGCGGCATTCGCGTCAACTCGATCAACCCGGGCATGATCGAGACGGAGGGCGTGCACGCCGCCGGATTCGTGGGCAGCGATTTCCAGAAGATGGTCGAGACGCAGGCGCCGCTCGGACGCATGGGGCACCCGGACGACATCGCGCCGACTGCCGTCTACCTGGCGTCGTCCGATTCGAAATACATGACGGGCGAGTCGTTGCTGGTGTCGGGGGGCCTCAGGTAAACGGACCAGGCGGCCGCGCGGGAGCGACGCGAGACTAGACGCCGAGGTAGTACTTCTTGACGAGCTCGTTCTCGCGGAGCTCCTGCGTGCTACGGCCCTCGAACTCGATGCGGCCGTGGACGATGATGTAGCCGCGGTCGGCGATCTTGGTCGCCTGGTTGAAGTTCTGCTCGGCCATCAGCACGGTCAGCTGGTAGCGCTCCTTCAGCTCGCGGATTTTGGCGATCACGCGGCTGACGAGGATGGGCGCCAGGCCGACCGACGGCTCGTCCACGAGCAGGATCTTCGGTGAGGACATGAGCGCGCGCGCAACCGCAAGCATCTGCTGCTCGCCCCCGCTCATACTGCCGGCGAGCTGACGGCGCCGCTCGCGCAGGACCGGAAAGGCCTCGAAGCAGAATGGCAGGTTGCGGTCGATATCGGCGCGCGCACCCGGACGGTAGGCGCCGAGGAGCAGATTCTCCTCGACCGTGAGTCGCGGGAAGAGCCGGCGCCCCTCGGGCACCAGCGCGATGCCCAGATCGACGATCTCCTCGGTGGATTTCGTCGCGAGGTCGATCCTCGTGCCGTCGCGCTCGAGATAGATCTCGCCGGCGTCGGGCGTCAGCATACCCATGATGCATTTGATCAAGGTGCTCTTGCCGTTGCCGTTGGTGCCCAGGAGCGCGACGGTCTCGCCGTCGCGTACTTCGATCGAGACGCCGTGGAGGACACGGACGGCCCCGTAGCCGGCATCGACGTCGCGAACGACGATCCTATTCGCCAAGGTAGGCCTTCTCGACCGCCGGATTGCGCACGATCTCCGCCGGCGTGCCCTCGGCGATGCGATTGCCGGCGTCGAGGACGACGATCCGCTCGGAGAAGCGCATCACCGCACGCATGATGTGCTCGATCATGATGATCGTGATCCCCTGCTCGTTCAGCCGAAACAGGATCGTGAGGATGTCGTCGACCTCGGCGCTGGAGAGGCCGGCCATCGCCTCGTCGGAGATCAGGAGCTTCGGGCGCGCCGCCATCGCGCGGGCCAGCTCGAGCTTGCGCATCTCGATCTGCGTGAGCCCGGCCGGCCGCAGATGCGCCTTCGTCTCGAGGCCGATCATCCGCAAGATGTCCAGCGCCCCCACCGCGGCGTCGCCTGATCGCGCAGGGGCCGCGTACTCGAGCGGGATGCCGAGGTTCTCGAGCACCGTCATGCTCACAAACGGCTTCGGGATCTGGAAGCTCCGCACGATGCCGAGCCGCGTCCGTTGGTGCGCCGGGAGCTGGGTGATGTCGCGGCCCTCGAACAGGATCCGGCCGCCGTCCGTCGGCAGGGCGCCCGACACGCAATTGATGAGCGTCGTCTTGCCCGAGCCGTTCGGGCCGATGAGGCCCAGTCGCTCGCCCGGCCGGACCTGAATCGAGACGCGGTCGAGCGCCAGGAAGCCGCCGAAGCGCTTGGTGACGCCGTCGATGTCGAGCAGCGCGCCCGCCGTCGTCACGCGCGCCGTCTCCTGAGCTTCCGCACGAGGCCGGTCAGCCCTTCGGGCGCCAGCACCACGAAGAGCACGAGAACCACGCCGACGATCAAGAGATTCAGCTCCGATGAGATCGTCACGGTCGCGATCTGCTGCGCGGTGCCGAGCAGGACGGCGCCGATCACGGGCCCGAGCCACGTCGTGGTGCCGCCGATCATCGGCATCGCGAGCGCGTTCACCGCGTAGTTCAGGTCGAACGTCGACGACGGCTCGACGTAGGTGACATAGTACGGAAATGGCGCGCCGGCGACGCCGAGGAAGAAGCCGCTGATCGTCGTGGCGAACAGCTTCAGCCGCAGGGTGGGCACGCCCATGCACTCGGCGGCTTCCTCGTTGTCACGCAGCGCGGCCAAGCCGCGGCCGATCCAGGAACGCTCGATCGTCCGGGCCACCAGCACCGTCACCACCGCCAGAACGACCATCAAGATGAAGAGCAGCACGGCCCAGCTGCGGAAGAAGGGCACCGGCGGACGGATCAAGGTGTAACCCTTGGCGCCGCCGACGTAGTCCCAGTTGATGATGAGCGTCTGCAGCACGACCGAGAGGGCGAAGGTGGCGATCGAGAAGAAGACGCCTTTCAGCCGGAGCGTGAGGTAGCCGATGCCGAGCCCCAGCAGCCCCGCCACCAGGCCTCCGCAGAGAATCAGCACCGGCAACGGCGCCCTGAACGCCTCGAGCAGAGCGATCGAGGTGTACGCGCCGAGCGCGAAGAACGCCGGCGTGCCGAAGTTCACGTAGCCCGCGTAGCCGCCGAGGACGTTCCACGCCGTGGCGATGACGACGTACTGCAGGACGACGTAGCCGGCGAAGTAGATGTAGGGGTTGACGCGAAGCCCGCCCAGCAAGACGCCGAGGCCGATGACGGCGACAGCGACGACGAGCGCGCCGCGGATCTTCACCGGCTATCGTCCGAAGAGCCCGGCGGGCCTGACGGCCAGCGCCAGCAGCAAGATCCCGAACGAGACCGCAAGCGACCAGGACGGACCGAACAACGTTGCCATCAAGCTCTCGGCCACACCGAGGATGATCGAGGCGACCAGGGTGCCGCCGATGCTGCCGAGCCCGCCGAGCACTGTGATCGCGAAGACGCGACCGATGTAGTCGCGATCGGTCGACGGCACGACCGGCGAAATCGTGATCAGCAACGCGCCGGAGAGACTGGCCGCCGCGATCCCGAGCCCGAAGGCGATGGTCTTGATACGAACCGGATTGGCGCCCATGAGCCGGAGCGCGACCTGATCCTGAGAGACCCCCATGACGGCGCGGCCGTAGAAGGTGCGCGACAGGAACAGATAGAGGGCCAGGGTCATTGCGAGCCCGACGAGGCACGGGACCAGCAGACGGAACGCGATGCCGACGCCGCCGAGATCGATCGACTTGCCGATGTAGGCCGCCTCGACCATGCGGTAGTCCACGCCGTACTTGAGACTCAGCGCCACCTCGATGATGAAGAGCAGACCGAAGAAGAACACGAGCCCGCGCAGCGATTCCTCGCCTCGCCGCTCGAAGCTTCCGTAGTAGATCCGGTAGACACCCGCCCCGATCAGGTAGAACAGCGGCGTGAACAGCACGCCGGTGAGGATCGGATCGAGACCGAACGAGCTGTTCATGACGTACGCCGCGTACGCGCCGAGGATGACGAAGGCCGGATGCGCGATGTTGACGACGTCGAGGAGACCGAACGTGAGTGAGACACCGAGACTGACGGCGGCGTAGAACCCGCCGAGCAGGATGCCAGCGACCACCGCGTTGGCGACCAGGTCCCAGGAGAACATGTCGGGTACCGGCCCACACAGAAGGAGGGCACGCGCCCCAGCGGCGAGGCGCGTGCCCTCACACCGTGCGGAACGGTCGCGCTATTTCTGCGCCGCGGAGTACGGATAGATCATGTTGCCCGACTTGAACTCCTCCGGATAGAGGACCACCTTCTTGCCGGGGCCCCTGAACTGCTCGACGTCGCTGCCCTTGACGCCCTGATACTGCACCTGAAGGACGCGCGACTTCGCCCACTCGCCGTTGGCCCCGAAGCGCACCTTGCCGACGATCGTGCTGAACTCGTTCGTGCGGACGTAGTCGGCGACCTTCTGCTGGTCGAGGCTCTTGCTGCCCTCGATCGCGAGGCCCAGGATCTGGACGGCCGAGTACGCGAACGGCGGCAGGTAGTAGCCGAGCGTGTCGACCCCCGCTTCCTTGGCCCGCTTCTGATACTCGGCGAAGAACTCCTTGATGCCCGGGAACATCATCGTCGACTCGGGCGCCCAGAAGTCGTAGTTCACGATGCCGTTCAGCATCGGACCGAGGCTCGTCATGACGGTCGTGAACTGAAGGCCGACCATGCCGCCACCGAAGATCTTCGGCTGCAGGCCCACCTCGGCCGCGGCTCTCACCATCCCGACCGAGTCAGGCGGATACGACGCGACGAACACGACGTCGGGATTCACCGCCTTGATCGCCCGCGCGATCGGCGTGTAGTCGACGGTGCTCGGCGGATAGGACTTGTCGTACACGGTCTTGAACCCGTACTTCTTCACCAGCTCGCGCGCCCCGGCGATCGCGTGCCGCGGATACTCGGCGTCGGCGCCGACCAGCGCGATCGTCTGCGGCTTGGGGTTCTGCTTGGCGGCAATCTCGAAGAAGCCCGTCGCCCAGTTGGCCTCCGGATCCGGGCCCGACGGCTGGATCTGGAAGTAGTTCGGGTACTTGTACTTCTCGTTGTTGGCCAGGCCGAGGATGCCCATGATCGTGAGCTTGCGCTCCATCGCGATCGGCATCAGCGGCGCGATCAGGTTCGTGCCGTAGCCGGAGACGACGAAGTCGACCTTGTCGACCTCGAGCAGCTTCGTGTAGATGCCGGGCACGGTCGCCGCGTTGGTCTGATCGTCGTAGGCGATCACCTCGACCGGCCGGCCGAGCAGCCCGCCCTTCTTGTTCACGTCGTCCTTCCAGATCTGGATCGCCATCAGCGCGGGCTTGCCGTTGGCCGACAAGCCGCCGGTCAGCGCCATGCCCAGCCCGATCTTGATCGGGTCCGCGGCGCGGGCGACGAACACCCCCGTGCCGCCGAGCACCAGCGCGACGGCGACGGCGCCGACCAGCGCCAGGCCCAAGAGCGTCTTTGCTCGAGTCATCGATGTCCTCTTTCTTGGGGAACTCCCAGGTACTTCACCGAGCCCTTGGCCGAGATTCTACTTCGCTTCGACGCCGAGCCCCTTGACGTTGATCAGGTCCTTCGCCTTCCAGCCGTCGACGTCGTACTCGGCCATGCAGGTCTCGGCGAACTGCTTCCAGCGATCGTACTGCCCCGAGGCGAGCGCGCCGAACAGCGCATAGCGCCGGATCTCCTCGTGGCTCCCGGAGTAGTTGATCTCGTAGAGCTCGTGGCGGCCGCCGAACTCGGTGCCGACGGCGTCCCACAGGAGCTTCATGAGCTTGACCCGCTCGACCGCCTCGACCCCGCCCGAGCCGCGCATGTAGAGGTCGAGGTACTTGCGAAGGTCCGCGTTCTTGAAGTCGCGCGCGTGCGAGTTGAGATAGATGAGCCCGCTCGCCACGGTCTTCTCGATCAGGTTCTTGATCTGCACGTAGGCCTCGGGCGCCAGCACCTGGTAAGCGGCCGCCGGCTCCATGGCCGGCAGGATGCAGCCGCCCGTCCACGGGTCGCCGCTCTTCGCCATCGCGTCAGAGAGACCCCAGATCATGTTGCGCCAGGCGATGACCTCGCCGATGTTCGCCTCGACCCCGCGGAACGACCGCGCGCCGGTGATCTCGGTGGCCTTGATCATGAGCCCGGTGATGAAGTCGAGCTTGACGGCCAGGCGGGTGCAGCCGTGGATCAAGGCGCGCGGCAGGAAGCCGGTGCGCGGGAAGAAGTTGTTGGCCTTCTCGACGTCGGCGTGGACGAACACGTCCTCCCAGGGCACGAACACGTCGTCCATCACGAAGATCGCGTCGTTCTCGTCCAGGCGGCTCGACAGCGGATAGTCGAAGGGGCTCCCGAGCAGGGCCGCGCGCATCTCGTTCGACACGCGGCAGATGAGCTTCACGCCCTTGGCGTTGGTCGGCACCATGAACACGATCGCGAAGTTCTTGCCCTGGACGGGGATGAGCCCGTGGTGCGCGACGAAGGTAAAGTGGGTGAGCGCCGACCCGGTCGCCACGACCTTCGCTCCGGAGACGTAGATGCCAGCATCCGTTTCCTTGGTGACCCGCGCGAAAACGTCGGTGGGGCCGCCCGGCGCGCCCGGAGCGATGTTGCGGTCGACCGGCGGGTGGATGATGGCGTGGTTGATGAACGGCACGCGCTCCTGCGAGAACCGGTACCAGCGGCGCGCGTTCTCCTGATAGGGCGCGTAGAACTCGGCGTTGGCGCCGAGCGTGCCGAGGAACGCCGCCTTGTAGTCGGGTGAGCGGCCGAGCCAGCCGTACGTCAGACGCGCCCACGCCGCGATCGCGTCGCGCCCGGCCACCTGCTCCTCGACCGTGGTCGGCGCCCGGAAGTATCGGTGCGTGAAGCCGCCCCACTCGGTCGGCTCGGTCAGGACGTTCTTGCCGCTCTTGTGGTCCTCGTGCAGGGCGTCGTAGAGGCGCGCCAGCATCCGGGCGCAGTTCTGGAACGCCGGATGCGTCGTGATGTTCTTGACGCGTTCGCCGTAGATCCAGACCTCCCGGCCGTCGTCCAGGCTCTCGAGGAACTCCTTGCCGGTGTACGGCAAGGTCGGGCTCTTCGCTGCGGCGCGCGGCGGCGCCGCGGTCGGCTTCGCGGACTTGGGCTTGGCGGTTCCGGCCATGGATGCACCCCCTGGAGGATTCGACCCCGAACCGCCATCACTAATACCCGGGATCAGCGATCGGTCAAGACCGAAATCCCCCGGCCGGCGCCGTGCGCGCCGCGCGCCCGATCCCGAGCCGCGCGAGCCAGGTGCTGGGCGCGAAGCGGGCGGCCGCATCGTCGAAGAGCGAGTAGAACACCGGCGTGGCCAGCAGGGTCAAGAGCAGCGAGAGCATCTGCCCACCGGTGATCACCGAGCCGATCGCGCGGTTGTCGCCGGCGCCCACGCCGCGCGAGATCATGAGCGGCAGCATGCCGGCGACGAACGCGATCAGGTCGACCACACGCCGTCCGGTCGCCGCGTGCCCGGCGCTATAGGTGCGTGGCGCCAGGCTGGTGGCGACCAGCCCACCGACCACCTGGCCGCCGCTGTAGAGCGGCAGCAAGAGCGCCGAGCGCAGGCCGGCCTCCCGCACGGCGTGCTCGACCGAGCCCTCGACGGCGGCGCCGTACGCCTCGCGCAACTCGTCCAGGCGCAGCACACCGCCGTTGAACATGGCGGCGAGCGGCGCCATGGCCGATCGGATAGCGTTCCTCGGGCGAGAAGTCCGTCGTGTAGTGCTCGGCGTGCAGGATCGGCCCCTTCGGCGCGAACTCGGCGAAGACCGTGAACGTGCGGCGATCGTCGTCGAGACAGGCGACGACGAGCCGGTCATGCGGGATCAGCCGCTGCAGGCGCGCCGAGAATTTCGCCGAGGAAGCTCTTGGGATCGAACGCATCGTGCATCGATCGGCCAATGGCGGCCAGGCAGGCCACGAGGTCGGTCCAGAACAGCGCTCGCGTCGTGGGCGGCGCTCATCCAAACGACGATATCACTTCCGCGCCGCCGGATTGACTTCGCGATTGGTCGTGTTACAAGCCACTTGTATTGCGCGCTGCAGGGCGTCGCGGGGCTGGGGCCCCGCCGCCCGAGGCGCGCCTCAGCAAGGCGCGCCTCACAGATAGGAGAACCACGATGGCGCTCAATCTCAGGGACTTCCTCGCGGCCCTCGGCGACGACCTGATCCGCGTCGACGACGAGATCGATCCGATCACCCAGGCCGGCGCGCTCTGCTCGGCCGCCCCGCGGCCGATCATGCTCAACCGCCTGAAGGGCTTCCCGGGCTGGTCGCTCTGCGACATCCTCGTGAAGGACCGCGCGCGCCAGGCCAAGGCGCTCGGGACCTCGCCCCGCTCGGTCGTGCGCGAGCTGTCCGATCGCATGTTCACGCGCGTGCCCGGCGGCTCGAAGCTCGTGCCCGACGGCCCTTGCAAGGAAGTGAAGCTCCTCGGCGCCGACGCCGACATCACGAAGCTCCCGATCCCGATCCACTCCGAGGGCGACGCCGGCCGCTATCTCGGCTCGGGCGTCACGATCACACGCGATCCCGACACGGGCGTGCGCAACGAGGCGATCATCCGGGCGCTCGTGCGCGGCCCGCGCAAGATGGGCTTCTGGATGGCCGCGCGCCACAACTGGGCACACCTGATGAAATACCAGGAGCGCGGTCTGCCCGCGCCGATGGCGTTCGCGATCGGCCTGCATCCCGGCTACGAGATCCTCGCGAACTTCAGCGGCCGGCACGAGGGCTACGACGAGCTCGAGATGGGCGCCGGCGTGCTCGGCGAGACGCTCGAGCTCGTGAAGTGCGAGACGATCGACCTCGAGGTGCCGGCGCAGGCCGAGATCGTGATCGAAGGCGTGGTGCCGCCGGGCGTGCGCGAGCCCGAAGGTCCGTTCGGCGAGTTCACCGGCTATAGCAAGGGCGCAGAAGGCCCGGCGCCGGTGTTCGAAGTCACGGGCATCACGCGGCGCCGCGACGCGATCTACCGCCACATGCAGGCGACCGTCTTCACCGACCATCAGCCGCTGGTCTCGGTCCCGATGGAGGCGAGCCTCTACCGGCGTCTGAGCGAGATCCACGGCCGCACCGAGATCCACGACGTCTACATCCCGCCGTGGGTCACGATGTTCACCGTGTTCGTGCAAATGACGCCGCGCTGGGACGGTCAGGCGCGCGACGTGCTGCTCGGCGTGCTGTCGAGCCCCTATCTACACCCGAAGATCGCGATCGCGGTCGACGAGGACGTGAACATCTACGACCCGCGCGAGGTCTTCTGGGCGATCTCGACCCGCGTGAACCCCGAGCGCGACGTCATCACGATCCCGCACGAGCGCATCCATCCGCTCGACATCTCGGCGCCGAACGTCGACCGCTCCGAGGTGACGGTGATGCGCGTGGGCGGCAAGATGGCGATCGACGCGACGAAGCCGCCGCTCTGGCGCAAGAAGGAGCGCGACGAGTTCGCGCGCATCAAGCCCAAGGGTGCGGATGACCCCGCGCTCCAGGCGCTGCTCGCGCGGCTGGCGGCGATGTCCTAACCGGCTGCCGAAAGCAGCCGGTTCAGGCCGCGCGCCGGGCGGCGATCACGCCGCGCGGGCGCGCCGCGCGCGGCGGCGACGTGGACGCTCGATCTTCTGCGCCGGCCGCCGGCCGGACGACACGGGCAACCCCACCATCCGCGCGGCGCCCACGCCCGCCCGCTGGACCGCCTGGGCGGCGCCCTGCGCCGCGCCGACCGCCACGCGCCCGAACTCGCCGCCAACGCCGCGTCCGGCATCGACCGCGCCGGCGGTGGCGTTCAGCGCCAGCCGGCTCAGATCGCCGCCGATCTCCTCGGCGGCGCGGATCGAGCCCCGGACGGCGCTGAGCGCGGTCGTTCCGATCTCGGCGCCCACCTCCTGAACGCCGCGAACCGCCGTGGCGACCGTGTCGGTCAGCGCGTGCATGAGGCCGATCGACAGCGCCTCGGCGCCGTGCAAAGTCGTGCGCAGCGCGTCAGGCATCGACATCGGCGGCGGCGAAACGGCCGCCGCGGTGGTACGGGTACGACTCGTCGCTCGTCTGGGCATCGGGGAAACCTCCTCTAGCGCCTCGTGAGATAGTGTCATTGTGGGAGCGCGGAGCGAGTACGTCAAACGCTCCGCGACGCCAGGTACGCAGCGCTCTCACCCGCGAGGCGAGTTTCGCAAGGCGTAACACAAACGTAGCGAAGGCTCGGTAACCCGGCTGGTAGCCTCACGCCAAGCTCAGGAGGTTCGCCATGCAGATCCATCCGACGTCCTTTCTTCTGGGACTCGGCGCGGCACTCGTCGTGCCGCTCTTCACCAAGGTTCTCCGGCCGCTGGTGGTCGAGGCGGCCGTCGCCGGCATGGGAGTGGTCGAAGAGGGGCGTCGAGTGATCGCCGAGCAGATGGAAACGTTCGAGGACATCGTCGCCGAGGCGCGCGCCCGCCGTGAGGAGCAGCTGCTCGCGGAGACCAATGGACATCACGCGGACGCTGCGGTCGGCGTCGGCGCCGAGGACGAAGAGGAGGAAGCCGACCGAGGCACGTCCCGCCGCCGAAGCAACGGCGGCCGGCGCCGCGCGTCCTGATGCCGGCAGTAGCGCGCCGGGGCGAATGGGCCGACGCCGGCGAGATCCGCATCGCGCACGACATCCCCGGGCGCCTGCGCGTGAGGCTCCCGCCCGGTGCGAGCGCCGACGGCCTGACAGAAGCGCTCGAGCGAATGAACGGCGTGCACAGCGCCGTCTGGTCGCCTCGCACGCGAAGCCTGTTGATCCGCTACGACCCGAGCCTCGTCACCCCCGCAGACATCACGCGCACGATCGCCGAGCAAGCCGACCTCGAGGAGCCCGCGCCGAGCAATGGCGCGCGGCCCGAAGACGAGCGTCCAGTGGCCGGCGCGGTACTGGACGTCTTCAACGCGCTGAACGCGCGAGTCGGGCGCAGCACACGCGGGCGGCTCAACCTCGGCATGGTGCTCGCGACCGGCCTCGTGCTCTGGTCGGCGCGACAGCTCCTGCGCGGCCCGGTCACGTCGCTCTCGTGGACGTCAGCCCTCTGGTACGCGCACGGGCTCTTTCGCGACTACGGCGCGCGCGAGCGATAGCTGAATCATGCGCCGCACGATCGCCCATTCTGTTCGTGGGCGTCTCCGCGTCCGCTACCCGGCCCACTGGCTAGAGCCGCGCTACTCCGCGATCGAGTCCGAGCTGAAAACCTTGCCGGGCGTCCGGACCGTGCAAGGCCGGGCGCTGACCGGCAGCCTTCGCATCGACTACGATCCCTACGCGCTGGCCGCCGAAGCGATCGTCGACAAGCTGGACCGCATGACGGAGGCGCTGGTCGGCGCGCCACCGACGTCGTCGCCCGCGCATTCGAGGGGACGGCAGCGTCAGATGCTCCCGTCGGCGCCGACGCTGAAAGTCATCGGCGCCACCTCGATGCTCGTTACCGCGTGCTGTCTGCCGGTTCCCCCGCTGCTGACGGCGGGTCTCCTCCTCGCGTCCGGTATCCCGACGTTCTTCAGAGCGGGGGCCACGCTCGCCACCCGGCGGCGGTTGAACGGCGACGTGCTCGACGCCGCGACGCTCGGGCTCCTGGTCGCACGCCGGAATCTCACGGCCGCCGCGCTCCTGCACTGGGTGCGCGCCGTGGGCGAGCTCGTCGTGGCTCGTAGCGTCGTGAAGGCGCGAACGTCGCTCAGCGACGTCGTCGGTCTGTCCGAGCGCAAGGTGACGCGGCGCACCGGCGACGGCCGGGAGACCGTCGACATCGGCGTCCTGCGGCCTGGAGACGTCGTGGTCGTCACCACGGGTGAGCGCATCCGCGTCGACGGCACGATCGTCCGCGGCGAGGCGCTGGTCAACCAGCAGTCCGTGACCGGCGAGGCGCTGCCGATCGAGTGCCTCCCCGGCGATCGGGTCTTCGCGGCCACGACGGTCGAGCACGGCGACATCGACATCCGCGCCGAGCAGCTCGGGCCGAATACGGCGGTGGGCCGGATCGTGCGAGCGATCGAGGCCGCGGCGACCGAAAAACCGGACATCCAGCTCTTCGCCGAGCGGCTGGCCGACCGCGAAGTGTGGCGCACGTTGACCTTGGCCGGTCTCGGCGGCGCCTTCTCGCGAAGCTTCGATGCCGTGCTGGCGATCCTGGTGGCCGACTACGGCACGGCGGCGCGCGTCGGGATCCCGACGGCGATCCTGACCTCGCTGCGCCGCGCAGCGGGCGAAGGAATCCTGGTCAAGGGACCGCGAACGCTCGAGCGGCTCGCGCGCGTCGACACGATCGTCTTCGACAAGACCGGCACCCTGACGTCGGGCATGCTGCACGTGACGCGCATCGTCTCCTACGACCGCTCGCTCGACGAGAACGAGCTGATCCGGCTGAGCGCGGCCGCGGAGCACGGATTCACGCATCCGGTGGCGCGCGCGATCGCCCGGCTCGCGCGCGAGCGTCGCATCGTGCCGCCGTCGGTGACCGCGACCGAGTCGGCCCTGGGGCTCGGCATCGACGTGCGTGTCGAGGGCCGCCGCGTGCTCATCGGCAGCCGGCGCTTCCTGGAGCAGCAGCGCGTCCGGCTCGATCGGGCGCGTGAGGACGAGGCCAAGGCGCACGCGGTCGGGGCCTCGCCGCTCTTCGTCGCGATCGACGATCGACTGGCCGGCCTGCTCGAGCTACAGGACCAGCTGCGCGAGGACGCGCCCGAGGCGGTGCGCGCGCTGCGGGCACGCAAGATGCGCAACGTCATCATGCTGTCCGGCGATCATGCCGAGGCGGCTCGCGTGATCGCGGACTCGCTCGGGCTCAGGCACCACTACGCGGAGCTCTTGCCGGAAGACAAGGCGCGGCTCGTCCGCGAGCTCCGGGCCGAGGGCCGCGTGGTCGCGATGGTCGGTGACGGCGTCAACGACGCGCTCGCCCTGCAGGCGGCCGATGTCGGCATGGCGGTACCGGGCGGGGCCGCGCTGGCCGCCGAGGCGGCCGACATCGTCCTGCTTTCCGGAGGTCTCGATCGGGTCGTGCGGGCCCTCGACCTGGCGGGCGAAAGCATCGTCGCAGTGCGTCAAACACTCGGCGTCGCGGCGCGGGCCAATCTGGGCGTGGTCGGGCTCGCGTCGCTCGGTTTCGCGCGGCCGCTGGCGAGCATCCTGTTGAGCCACGGTACGACTGTGGCGGCGGCCCTGGTGACGGCGGCTCGGGGCGCCAAGGCCCCCTCCCCCTCGGCCGAGTGACGTTAAGAGAATGTACCGTGAGCGACATCGACCTGACATACTGGACTCCTATTGTAGTGATTGGGGAACAGGCCCCGGACTCTGCATTGGGAGGGGTTCTGATGCTTGCTCGGCTTCTGATGCGCCTGATCGCCGATCTGCTGTTCGACGCGGCGAAGTCCCGGAGCCGCTCGTATGAAGCGGAGGTCGACCGCTACCTCCAGGCGCAAGGCTTCAGCCTCGAAAAGAAGGCCAGGTCAGCCGTCCGCTAGGTTCGCGCCGCACCCGCTCGCTCCGCGCGTTCCCAGGGTCGAGATCGTCTTCGCCGCGGTACGCGGCCGCGCGCGTTTGCACGTCGCGGACATCCGCCGTCAGCCGCTCTACGCCACCCGGCTAACGGCCTACATCGCCGGCGTGCCGGGCGTTCGTCAGGCCCACGCGAGCCCGACGACCGGGAACGTGCTCGTCCTGTTCGACGTCCGCACGCTCGACCTGCGCTCGCTGATCGCCGCGGTCGGCCGCCACGCGGCCGAGGCCCGCAACGGTCACGCGCCGGCGCCGAGACGCGTCGACTCCGACTGGCACACACTGTCCGCGGCAAACGTCGCGCTGCGGCTCGGCGCAGACCTCGAGGCGGGGCTCGCCTCGGACGAAGCCGTGCGACGGCTCGCGGCGCTCGGCGAGAACAGCCTGCCGACGCCGTCGCCCAAGACCTCGCTCGAGATCATCGCCGGCCACGTGACCTCGCTGCCCGTGCTCCTGCTCGGCGTCGCCGCCGTGCTCTCGCTCGGGATGGGCGCGGTGGTCGACGCGGTCGTGATCGGCGCGGTGATCGCCGCCAACGGCGCCGTCGGCTACGTCACCGAGCGCCGCGTCGAACGGATCTTCGCCTCGCTGCAGAACGGCGCCTTGCCGCCGGCGTTCGTGCGTCGGGACGGACGAGAGGTGATGGTGCCGGCTCACGAGCTGGTGCCCGGCGACGTCATGATCCTCAAGACCGGCCACACGATCGCCGCCGACGCGCGTCTCGCCGACGCCGACCTCCTCGGGATCGACGAGTCGAGCTTGACCGGCGAGAGCCTGCCGGTCACGAAGATCCCGGCGCTGGTGTGCGGCCTCGGCGCGCCGCTGCCCGAGCGGGTCAACATGGTGTTCGCGGCGACCGTCGTGGCGGAAGGCTCGGGCACCGCGGTGGTCGTAGGCACGGGCCGCGACACCGAGATCGGACGCGTGCGAGCGCTCGTGGCCGAGACGACGACCGCGAGTACGCCGCTCGAGCGCCAGCTCGATCAGATGGGCGGCCAGCTCGTCGCCGCGTCGCTCGGCTTCTGCGGCCTGGCGCTTGGGCTCGGGCTCCTGCGCGGCGTGCCGGCGATCGAGATGATCCGGGCGGCGTTGTCGCTGGCCGTGGCCGCGGTTCCCGAGGGCCTTCCCGCCGTCGCGACCACCACCTTGGCGCTCGGGATGCACCGCATGATGCGTCAGCAGATGCTGGTGCGCCGTCTCGCCGCGGTCGAGAGCCTCGGCGCGACGACCGTCATCTGCCTGGACAAGACGGGGACCTTGACCGAGAACCGGATGACCGCGACCGTGTGGCAGCTGGGCCGTCGCGAGTATCGCGCCGCCGGGGAGACGACGACCGAACGCGAGCCCGACCAGCTCCTGGCGCGTGCGCTCGCGATCGGGGTGCTCTGCAACGAGGCCGAGCTCGCCGACGATTCGGACGACATCATCGGCAGCTCGACGGAAGCCGCGCTGCTCGCCGCGGCGCGGACGTTCGGCGTCGATTGCCGCGCCCTGCGCCGTCAGTATCCGCTCGAGCAGCTCCGCCCGCGCCGCAACGGCGACAACTGGATGGCGACGGTCCACAAGGAGAGCGCGACCGAGCGGCTCGTGATGGTCAAGGGCGCGCCCGAAGAGGTCCTGGCGCGCTCGGCCGCGTGGCTCGACGGCGAGACGATGCAGCCGCTCACCCGCGAGTCGAGAGCCGAGATCCTCGCCGCCAACGGACGGATCGCGGCGGGCGGCATGCGCGTGCTCGCACTCGCGTTCACGCAGGTCTCCGCGGACACCCCGGTGACCTACGACGGGCTCACGTGGGTGGGGCTGGTGGCGCTGAGCGACCCGGTGCGGCCGGGCGTTCGCGAGGCGATCCAGGCGTGCGAGCGCGCAGGAATCCGGCCGGTCATCCTGACCGGCGACCAGGCGCGGACGGCCGCAGCGATCTATCACGACTTCGATCCGACCGGGCTGCGCACGCCGCGCGTCGTCGAGGCCTCGCAGCTCTCGGGCCTCGATCGAGAGGCGCTGGTGGCGCTGGTCGCCGAGGTCGACGTGTTCGCGCGCGTGTCGCCGGCCCACAAGCACCAGATCGTCCGCGCGCTCCAGGCCGGCGGCCACGTGGTCGCGATGACCGGCGACGGCATCAATGACGCCGCGGCGCTGCGCGCCGCCGACATCGGCGTCGCGATGGGCGCACGCGGCACCGACGTCGCGCGCGACGTCGCGGACGTGGTGCTGATGGACGACGACTTCGCCTCGATCGTGCGCGCGGTGGAGCAAGGCCGCACGATCCACGCGAACATCAGCAAGGCGCTGCGGTTTCTCCTGTCGACGAACTTCAGCGAGATCCTGGTGACCCTCGGTGCCTTGGCACTCGGCGCGGCGCGGCCAATGTCGGCGATCCAGTATCTGTGGATCAACTTGCTGTCCGACGTCGTGCCGGCCCTGGCGCTGGCGATGGAACCTCCCGAGCGCGACGTCATGGATCGGCCGCCGCGCGACCCGCGCGCCCCGATCCTCACCCGCGCGAGCCTCGCCGAGATCGGCGCCGACGCGGGGATCCTGTCGGCGGCGACGCTCGCCGTGCACGGCCTGGCGGTCGCGCGCTACGGCGCCGGCGCCCGTGCGTCGACGATCGCCTTCTGTACGCTGACCGCGGCGCAGCTCGCGCACGCGCTCAACTACCGGTCGGGCATGTCACGGAACCAGGGCTTCCCGGTGCTGGAGGCGGCGGTGGGCGGCACCCTGGCGGTTCACCTCGCCGCGATGACGGCCTCACCGCTGCGTCGAGTGCTCGGCACCACGATGCTCTCGGGGACCGACTGGCTCTTGGTGGCCGGCGGCGTCGCAGTGCCGTTCGCAGCTTCCGGACTGAGACGAATACTGGCGTCGGAGGCGAGATCGATCGGAAACGGCCGAGCACACGAGGTGACGGGATGCGAGCCAAGCGGCGCGGGACAACGACTGGGAGAGCGCGGAGAAGTGCCGGTGCGGCCAAAGGCGCCGCCAGGACGGCGCGCGTCACCGGCAACGGGAGCTTCGAGGCGGCGATCCAGAGGGCGGTCAGCGGGGGCGGGACCGTCTCGGTCGGCCTGGTGAACCTCGTCAAGAACACGCTCGTCACCGCGATCTCGGGCGCGCGTGACGTGGGCGGCGAGATGGGCACCGCGGCCGTCTCGGCGGTTCGCGGCTCCATCCGCGCGGCAAGCGAGATCGGGGCGGACCTCGGCGCCGTCGCCCGTTACTCGATCATGGGAACGATCGAAGCCGCGGAGCAGATCGGGGGCGAGCTCGGCGGGGCGGCGCGGTCGGCGACGCGGGACGCAGTGAAGACGACGCGCGACGTCGGCGGCGACGTGAGCCGCGTGGCGAGCCAGGCGATCCAGGGCACCGCGGACGCGGCGCGCCGGCTCGGGGCCGACGTGGGCTCGCTGGTCCAGGACGCGGCGCGCGGCGCCGTCGAAGCTGCCGATCGCATCGGCTCCGCCACTGGTCGCGCCGTGCGCGCGACCGTCGACGAGGCCGTCACCGGCACGAAGGCGCTGGTGGGCGGCGCCAGCAGCACGCGGCCGGCCCGCCGCCGGCGTCGCGCCTGACGCGTCAGGACAACGTCGTCAGCATCTCCTTGGCGCTGCCGGTCATGAGCTGGCGCATCTCGGTCTCGGTCATGCCGTACGCGCGGAGCATCGCCGCCAGGAGACGGTAGGCTTCGACCGTCTGCGGCAAGAGCGGGATCCCCGCGTCGCTCGACAGCATGAAGTGCTCCGGCCCGACCGCGCGGATCGCCGCGACCATGTCCTGAGGGTCGACGCCGAGCAGCGGCGAGAGCTCGTCCCACGTGAGCGCGAACCGGACGCCGGCCTCGGCCCAGCGCTTGAGCTTCGGCACGTCGAGCTCGAACACCTCGCTGAACGGGTGGTCGATGAACGCCCGGCGGTAGCCGATCGCGCCGATCTCTTCGGCGAGCGCGTCCATCTCCTGCGGCGACAGATGCCCGAACGACAGCGCCACTCCATGGTCGGCGCAGAGCCGTACGGTGTCGCGGATCGCCGGCAACAGCTGGCCGTGATCGTCGAGCACGTACAGGCCGGTCTTGAGCGCGTCTTCCCACGCGACGGGGGCCACGGGCTCGTCGTAGCGGCGGGTCTTGTCGAACCACACCCCTCGCCCGCCGAGACGATAAATGCTCCAGGCGGAGGTGACCGGCGGCATCCACATCCCGAGAACGCCACCTTCGACGGCCGCCTTGATCTCGACGAAGTCGATGGGCTTCAACGGGATCCCGACGATCCAGGCCGACAGGCATTGCACGGGCCGCAGATGCTCGCGCTCCGCCCAGCGATCGACGTCGTCCTGGAGCCGGCGCGCCACTTCCCACGGACGTCCGGGCGAGATGCTCTTGAAGAGGACGGCCTTCATGCCGGCGCGGGTGGCTTCCTGCGCGGCGTGCATCGGCTCCTCTTCGTCCTGGCCGCGCGCGTGCGCGTGGACGTCGATCGCGTCCGCGAGGTCGTACATCGACGCCTTGTTGGCTCCCATGCTGTAGCGCGCCTGGTAGGAGCGGACGACTCGCCGGCTGACCATACGTGGGTACCCCTTTCCGGGGGTATAGTACAAGAACTGTGCTGACGCCTCTGCGAGCGCTGCTGCTTGGTTCGACCATTCTGCTGCTGGCGACGGGGCTGACGACGGCCCGCGAGTCTTCTGCGGGCTCCATCAAGGGGACCGTCGTGCTGAAGGGAACGGCGCCCGAGCTCAAGAAGCTCGCGGTGACCATCGATCAGTACGTGTGCGGCAAGGAAAAGAATTCCGAGGAGCTCGTCGTGTCCCCGCAGGGCGGGATCCGCAGTGCCGTCGTCTGGATCGAGAAGCCCCCGGCGGCAGCGGCCGCGGAGTCCCTGCCCTCCACCGCGGCCCTGGACCAGAAGGAATGCACGTTCCTGCCCCGCGTGGTCATCGTTCCGGCCGGCGGGAAGATCGATTTCCTGAACAGCGACCGCCTGCTGCACAACTTGCACGCCACGCCGAACGCCAATCCCCCGTTCAACCGCACGCAGCCGAAGGGACGCACGATCACGATCTCGTTCTCGCACCCTGAGATCATCCGCGTCACGTGCGACCTGCACTCGTGGATGCGCGGATGGGTCGTGGTGGCCGACCATCCCTTCTACGCGCTCACCGACGGCGCCGGGGCCTTCGAGCTTCGCGGACTGCCGGCCGGGCGCTACACGCTAAAGGTGTGGCAGGAGCGCCTCGGCACAACCTCGAAGGACGTGGTCGTAGGCGATCAGGAACCCACCGCGGTCACCCTGGAGATGGCCGCCCGCTAGGCGCGCGGCCGCGTGACCATGCGCCGAGCGTCGACCGCGGAGCGAATGGCGCCGCCCGTGATCGCGATGCTCGCCTCGCCGCTCGGCGCGCTCGTTCGCGCCGTGGCCCGCATCCGGGCCTCGGTGCACGTCAAGCTGCTGGCCGGCTTCCTGCTCATCACGGGCCTGTTCATCGCGATGACCGCCGTGAGCCTGCTGCTGGTCAGGGAGACCGCGCGCCAGACCGACTTGCTCGACGAGGCTCACGAGCGCGTCAGCTGGTCCCGGCAGATCGAGCACGCGCTCGCGATGCAGATGCACTTCACCTCGATGGCGCTGCTGGAGCAGACCGACGGCTCGGTGAGCCTCATCCTGCGCGAGAACAACCGCTTCAACGACACGCTCGCGCGGCTCGAGACGGCTGCCCCGCCTGAGGAGCGCGCCCTCATCCAGTCCATTCGCGGCTCGCAGGAGGACGCGATGGCCACGGTCGCCGACATCGCGAACGCGCTGCGCGACCGCCGGCTGGCCGACGCGACGACGGCGCTCCGCACCCGGCTGGAGCCGACCTACCAGAAGATCGAGGCGCTGGTTGGCTCGCTGGTCGCGGCCGAGGAGGCCCGCATGGCGAGCCTCCGGTCGAGTATCTCGGCCGCCCGCGCCCGGTCGCTCAGGCTGATGGCCGGCTTCGCCGTCGCGTCCGTCGTCGTCGCGCTGGTGGGCGGATTCGTGATCTCCTGGTCGTTCATCCTGCCCGTCCGCGAAGCGCACATCTTCCTGAGCGACGTGGCCGAAGGCCGGTTCGGCGGCACGATCGTCGTGCCCAACCGCGACGAGTTCGGCGCACTCGCCGAGCGCATGAACTGGATGAGCCGCGAGCTGCACCGGCTCGACGAGGACCAGCGCGTGGCAGCCGAGACGCTGCGCGGCCTCAACGCGCGGCTGGCGCTCGCCAGCCGCGCGAAGTCGGAGTTCCTCGCCAACATGAGCCACGAGCTCCGGACACCGCTCAACGCGATCCTCGGGTTCACCGAGATCATGCTCGACGAGCTCTACGGCGAGGTGCCGGCCGGCCTGCGCGAGCCGCTCGTCGACATCCAGACCAACGGACGCCACCTGCTGCGGCTCATCAACGACGTGCTGGATCTGTCCAAGATCGAGGCCGGCCGCCTCGAGCTGGGGGTCGGCGAGTACTCGGTCCAGGAGATCGTCGAGGTCGTGCAGTCCTCGCTCAAGTCGCTGGCCTTCGAAAAGGGTCTGGCGTTCAGCGTGAGCGTGCCGCCGGAGATCCCGCCGGCCTCGGGCGACGGCCGGCGGCTCACGCAGTGTCTCTTGAATCTCGCCGGCAACGCGCTCAAGTTCACGCGGCAGGGTCGCGTCGACATCGACGTGGAGCTGGACAACGGCTGGCTCACGTACCGCGTGACCGACACCGGGATCGGCATCCCCGCCGAGGAGGTCGAGAACATCTTCGCGGAGTTCCGTCAGGTCGACACGACGATCACCAAGGAGTACGGCGGCACCGGGCTCGGCCTCAGCATCACCAAGCGGCTCGTCGAGATGCACGGCGGCCGCATCGGCGTGCAGAGCGAGCTGGGCAAAGGGTCGACGTTCTTCTTCACGGTACCGCTGCGCGCCGACGGAGGGGTCGCATGAAAGACCGCACCGTGCTCCACATCGAGGACAATGAGTACAATCGCAAGATCGTGAGGCAGCTCTTGAGCCGGACGTCCTTCCGCTTGCTGGAGGCCGTCGACGGCGAGGAGGGGCTCAAGGTGGCGCAGCGCGAGCTCCCGGACCTCATCCTGATGGACGTCCAGCTGCCCAAGCTGTCTGGGCTCGACGCGACCCGTCTGCTGCGGGCCGACCCGCGCACGGCGAACATCCCGCTCGTGGTGGTGACGTCGTTCGCGCTGAGCGGCGACGATCGCCGCGCGATGGACGCGGGCGCCTCGGCGTATCTGGCCAAGCCGTACAGCCCGCGCGATCTGATGGCGCTGATCAACCGGTTCCTTCCGGACAACTGAGCGGCGGCGGGCATCGCGTCGAGAGGAGAAGACGTCATGGACCATCGAAGCATGTTGGCCATCGCCGCCGTCGTGGGCCTGGCGCTCGTCGCGGACGCGCCGCGCGCGGTCGCGCAGAGTCAGGCCGAGCAGTTCACGCCGGAATACCGCGAGCTCCGCCGCTCGTACGACGAAAAGCACACGCCCAAGATCGAGGCGCCCGACACCGTCAAGCGCGGCCAGTGGTTCGACGTCACCGTGACGATCGGCGCCGGCGGCGTGCATCCGTCGCTGGCCGAGCACTTCGTGCGCTACATCGCGCTCTACAAGGACAGCGCCGAGATCGCGCGGGTCTACCTGCACCCGGTCTTCTCGTATCCCAAGGTCGTCTTCACGATCGCGCTCGACGAGAGCGGCAACCTGCGCGCGGTCGGCGAGCCCACCCATTCGGCGGCCTGGGAGAGCTCGAAGAAGATCGTCGTCACGCCCTAGGAGGCCCGGTGAGGACTCCGCCGCGCGTCCTGATCGCCGACGACAACGCCGCCAACGTGCGGATCATGCGCACCCGCCTGGCCGCCGACGGCTACGAGGTCGTCACCGCCGGCGACGGCGAGCAGGCCCTCGCGGTCGCGCACGAGGCCGAGCCCGACCTGATCCTGCTCGACATCATGATGCCGAAGGTCGACGGGATCGAGGTCTGCCGCCGGCTCAAGGCGCGGCCGAACCCGTCATTCGTCCCGATCATCCTCGTGACCGCGATGACCGACGCGAAGGACATCGTCGCCGGGCTCGAGGCCGGGGCGGACGAGTATCTGACCAAGCCGGTCGACCACGCTGCGCTCGCCGCGCGGGTGCGCTCGATGCTCCGTATCAAGGCCCTGCACGACACCGTGGCCGAGCAGGCCGACGAGATCGCCCGTTGGAACGCGACCCTCGAGAAGCGCGTCGCCGAGCAGGTGGCCGAGCTCGAGCGGATGGGGCGCCTCAAGCGGTTCTTCTCGCCGCAGCTCGCCGACGCGATCGTCTCCGGCGGCGCGGAGGATCCGCTCCGGCCGCATCGGCGCGAGATCACCGTCGTCTTCCTCGACCTGCGCGGCTTCACCGCGTTCGCGGAGATGTCCGAGCCCGAAGAGGTCTCGGAAGTGCTCGAGGCGTATCACGCCGAGGTCGGACATGTGATCGTGGCGCACGAGGGCACGCTCGAGCGGTTCACCGGCGACGGCATGATGGTATTCTTCAACGACCCCGTGCAGGTCGCCAATCCGGAGGAGCGCGCGCTCCGCATGGCCGACGCCATGCGCGAGAGAATCCGCGTGCTCCGCGCCGAGTGGCGCCGGCGCGGCTGGGACCTCGACCTCGGCATGGGCATCGCGAAAGGCTATGCGACGATCGGCGCGATCGGATTCGAAGGCCGCCGCGACTACGCGGCGATCGGCAGCGTCACCAACCTGGCGTTCCGTCTGTGCACCGAAGCGTCGCCGGGACAGATCTTGATCAGCCAGCGGATCTACGCGGCCGTCCCCGACCTCGTCGACGCGAAGGAAGTCGGCCCCCTCCACCTCAAGGGTTTCCACCGGCCCGTCGTCGCCTACGAAGTCGTCCACCTCAAGCACGTCGACGCTTGACGCGCGCTCGGGGTCCCGGACGCTTCGCCTTTTGGATGCGGGCGCTGGGGCGCGACGATCTTCCCCACCGGATCGAGAGCGCCGGGCGAACGTTGCGCCATCGCGAGACCGCGAAGCACGACTTCTGGGCGGCGACCGGCATCTACGAGGACGACGCGGGCGGGCGGGCCGTCCTCAAGGCCTACCGAACCGCGCGCTTCGCCGGCGCGCCGCTCCGCTGGCTCGGCCGCTGGCAGTGCGGGCGTGAGGTCGCGTTCTATCAGCATCTGGCCGGGCTCCCGTGCGTGCCGGCGCTGCTCGGACGCGTGAGCGACACCGCGTATCTCCGCGCGTTCGTCCCCGGCCGGCCGCTCGCCGATGGGCCGCCGCTGCCCGCCGGATTCTGGGCGCGGCTCGACGGAGCGATGCGCGCGGTGCACGACCGCGGCGTGGCCTACGTCGACTCGAACAAGGCGGAGAACGTGCTGGTCGGCGAGGACGGCCGGCCCTACCTGATCGACTTCCAGATTGCGTGGCGGTGCGGGCTGGGGACCGATCACGCGCTCGGGCACTGGTGGCTGGCGCGCCTGCAGCGCGAGGATCTCTACCACGTGCTCAAGCACAAGCGGCGCTTCGCGCGCGAGTCGATGACGCCGGCCGAGCTCGAGAGCGTGCGGCGGCGGACCCTGCTGATCCGCTTCCACCGCGCGATCAACCACCCCTATCGGATGGCGCGGCGCCCGCTGCTACGCTGGCTCAGGCGGACCGGACGCGTGCTGCCATCCGGTAGCAACTGAGCCGACGCCTCTCATCAGATCGCCGGCGCCAGGCCGAACTCGGCCACCTTCTCGACGACGGTCCGATGGCTGACTTTCAGAACGCGGGCGGCCTCGGCCTGATTCCAGCACACGGCCTCCAGCACTTCCCTGAGCGCCCTCCGCTCGGCGTCGCGCACCGCGCGGCGAGCCACCTCGGGCAGGCTTACCACGGGCGACGGCGTGCGGCGGCTCCCGTCGCCCACGGGCAGCGCGTCGACCACCTGCTCGCCGTCGAGCACGACGAGGCGCCGGATCACGTTCTCGAGCTCGCGCACGTTGCCCGGCCACGCGTGCCGCTCGAGCCGCGCCATCGCCGCCGGTGAGATCTGCCGCCGGCGCCCGTAGTGCGCGTTGTACTTCGCGAGGAGCGTGAGGGCCAGCGCCGGGACGTCCTCGGGCCGCTCGCGGAGCGGCGGCACCCAGATCTCGACGGCACTGAGCCGGAAGAACAGATCCGCGCAGAGTTCGCCGATCGCGATCGCGTCCTCGAGGTCGAGACTGGCCGAGGCGATCAGACGCGCGGCGGCGTCGCTCGATCGGCCACTGCGCTCGCCATCCGCGTCGGCGAGCACGCGGACGAGCTTGGTCTGGACCGCGTGCGGCAACTCCGCAATTTCGTCGAGATAGAGCGAGCCGCCGGCGGCCTCTGCGAACTGTCCCGGCCGGCCGCACGGCGCGCCGGGGCGCGCCCTCCACTCCGGGCCGAACAGCTCGGAGTCGAGCAGCCCCGCGGGGATCGCGGCGCAGTAGACCTTGACGAAGGGCTTCGCGCGGCGCGCCGACGCGGCGTGTATGGCCCGGGCGACGAAGTCCTTGCCGACGCCGCACTCGCCCCGGATCAGCACGGGGGCGTCGGTGTCCGCGATCTCGTCGATCAGCGTTGCGATCGCGCGCATGTATCGGCTCTCGCCGAGAACCGGGGTGGTGCTCGTGCTCACGGGTTCCTCCATGAGGCGGCTTGCAGTCAGTCGGGCTACGACATCGCTAGTTCAGTGCAGGCTGCTTCACGTATACGTGAACGGCGGAGTCAGCCCGATTGGGCGATTGCCTGATTGGCCGCGCGGAAATCCCCGGACCGCGCCGCGACGGCGTCAGTCGTCCGTGGGCGCGCGTCTGGCGGACAGCGTGAACGCGACGGCGATGAGGGCGACAGCCGCGGCGGCGGCGGCGATCGCGGCCGCCCACGGCAGACGAACGGACGCGCTCGCGACGCTCGCCGCGCCGCTCGCCAAGAGGCCGCCGGCGGCGGCAAGCGCGCCGAAGACGGCCCACGAGCGAAGCTGCGCTGCCACGACGCCGGGGCCGACCGCAGCCTGGTGCGCTCGCCGGCCGAACTCGGCCGCCTCCAGGAGGAGCGCCAGCACGACGCCGAACAACACCGCGCCCCCCAGATGCGGCGCCCCGCCGGCCAGGCGGAGTGCCAGCGCGTACTCGCCGAGCGCCAGCACCATCCCGCCCACGAGCAGCGGCGTCGCGACGAGGATGCCGAGCGCGCAGAGCGCCAGCGCCGCGGCGCCGACCAGCGCGACCGCGGCCGAGGGTGCGACCAGGAGCGGCGCGCTCACGAGCCCGAGCGCGAGGACGGCCGCCAGGCGCCGCATCGTCAGCGCGCCACCGCGTGCCGCCGCGAGCGCGACAAGCCGCCGAGCGCGGCGCCGAGCGGCTCGGCCGGATCCCAGTCGACGATCGTGATGCCCAGCCGATGGAGCGCGTCGGCGCGCGTCCGGCGATCGAGCGCCCAGAGCCGGCACGCCGCGTCGGCGCCGGCCGACACGCGCATCGCGCGCCGCACCAGCGCGATCGGCGACGGGCTCAGCACCAGGAGATCGAAGCCCCGCGACGCCAGATCCACCAGCGCCTTCTCGAACCGCGCGTCGAGGAGCGGGCTGATCGCGATGATGAGCGCCTGCGGCGGCAGGACGCGCCGCGGGACCAGCGCGACTTCCTGCGTGACGTAGCTGAACATCACATCGGCGCGCAGCAGTGCCTCGAGGATCCGCTCGTGGTGCGCGCGGCCGGAGTTCGGCCGGATCCAGCGGAACGGTCCGCAGTATTCGACGAGGCCGACGCGGTCCTTGCGCGCCAGATACGCGGTCGCCAGCGACGCGGCCGCGCGGATCGAGGCGTCGAGCGTCGTGTCGGGCGGCGTGCCGGCCTCGGACAAGGTGTCGAGCATCAGCACGATGTCGGCGTTCCGCTCCTGGTGATGCTGGGTCACGAAGAGCCGCCGGAACCGCAGCGAGGCGCGCCAGTTCACGTGGCGGATGCGGTCGCCCGGCACAAACTCCCGGATGTCGCCGGGCTCGAGCCCCTCACCCAGCCTCGGGGCCACGTAGTTACCGACGAACGGCTGCATCCGGCGGGGGCCAGGCAGCCGGCGAAGCGGCAGCGGCCGTGGATAGATCCGGAGCTGCCACGGCACCGCGATCGATGTCTCGCCCGCCTCGAGCCCGGCGCGGTCCCACAGCCGCGTGCGGATCGTGCCGAGGCTCACGCGGCCGCGGCGCACGCCCTCGACCTCGTAGCGCCACTCGACCTCCTGGCCGCGCGCCAGGCTGAAGAGGCCGCGGTTCGAGCCGTTCACGAGCCGCAAGGTGGGCGGCAGCGGCTCGAACAACTCGAGCAGCGGGACGGGCCGCTCGGCGCGCACGGCCAACGTCATCGTCACGCGCTCGCCCTCGAAGATGCGCGCCGCCGAGACCGTGCGGGTCACTGTGAAGTCGCTGGACGAGCCGGTGCGCCCCAGGCGCAAGAGTCCCAGCACGAGCGGAATCACCGCCACCACGAGCTCGGCGCGGCCCGACAGCACGCCGAGCACCAGCCCCCAGGCGGCGACCGTCACGACGGCGAGCGCCAGCGGCGTGAGCCGCGCGGTCATCGCGTCTCGTCGGTCTTCGGCGCCGGCACCTGGGTCAGCAGATCGTCGACGACCTGCGCGGCGGACAGCTTCGTCACCCACAGCTCGGGCTGCAAGATTAGCCGATGAGCGAGGGCCGGCGCGGCCATCGCCTTGACGTCATCGGGCGTGACGAAATCCCGACGGCGCAGCACGGCGGAGGCCCGCGCGAGCTTGAGCAGCGCCAGGGCGCCGCGAGGCGACGCGCCGAGCGCGATCCGGTGATCGCCGCGCGTCGCCTGCGCGAGGTCGACGACGTACTGGGCCACGACGTCGGCCACGAAGACGTCCTCGAGCGCCTGCTGCATGGCGACGACTTCCTCGCGGGAGACCACGGGCTCGAGCGCGACCTCGTCCTGGCGCCGCTCGCGGCGTCGCTCGAGGATCTGCCGCTCCTCCTCGGCGGTCGGGTAGCCAACCGCGACGCGGATCATGAAGCGGTCGAGCTGTGCCTCGGGAAGCGGATAGGTGCCCTCGAGCTCGATCGGATTCTGCGTGGCGACGACCAGGAACGGCGGCTCGAGCCGGAAGGATTCTCCTTCCACGGTGACCTGAGCCTCCTGCATCGCTTCGAGCAAGGCGGCCTGGGTTTTCGGCGTCGCGCGATTGATTTCGTCGGCCAGCAGGAGATGCGTGAAGACCGGCCCCGGCCTGAACTCGAAGCGCCCCTGGCGCTGGTCGAAGATGAAGCTTCCGGTCACGTCGGCGGGCAGCAGATCGGGGGTGCACTGCAGCCGCTTGAAGGACAGGCCGAGCGTCTGCGCGAACAGGCGCGCGATCAAGGTCTTCGCGAGCCCGGGATAGTCCTCGATCAGGATGTGGCCGTTCGCGAGGATCCCGGCGAGGATCCGCTCGAGCACGTCGCGCTTGCCGACGATCACGCGCGCGAGCGCGTCGAGGATCTCGCGGCTCCGCTCGGTCACGCCGTCGAGCTTCATCGACGACGCTCCAGCGCAGCGATCAGGCGCGTCAGCTCGGCGATCGACGGGCCGCGGCCGAACGAGCGCCCCCGCGGCTTCTCGAGCGCATCGGCGGGAACGCCGGCCGACTGCGCGAGCGTGACGAGCCGCGGCCAGAGCAGGTGCTCGAAATAGGACTGGCTCCGCGCGCTCGATCGGATCTCGTCGTGAAACCGCGCGAAGCGCGGATCCTGAGCGCGCCGCTCGAGCGGGTGCTCGCCGGCGTCGCCCCACGGCGCCCGGCGCTCGATGGCCGCGCGCACGATGGTCCGCGCGGGCGAGACCGCCAGGAACAGCAGGAGCGCCGCCAGGAGCCGGATCGCGGTCTCGCGATACGCCGGGGCGACGAAGTACTCGGTCAGCAAGACCGCGACACCCAGCGCGACGGCGACCAGGAGCACGGCGACGACGCCGGCGGACCGGCCCGTCTCAGGCGAGGCCAACGGGCGCGTCCTCTCGCTCGAGCGTGGCTCTGATCTCTTCCAGGCAGGCGCGGGCCGCATCGCGCTCGGGCGATCCGAGCGGGTGGCGACTGAAGCGCGCCAGCTCGAACAGGCGGGTCAGACGATCGACCGCCGGGCGCGGAATCTCCAGACGCCGCAGCGTCTCGCGCATGAACTCGTCCGGCGTCTGCCACGGCGCCCGCGGCACACGGGCGCGCGCCGCGACCCGCTCGAATCGCCGGTAGCACCTGATGATCGCCGAGCGCGCGTCGGGCGCGCTCGCGAGATCGTCCAGACCGTCCTGGACCGCTGCGCCGAGCGGCTCCGCCGCCGCGACGCTCTCGCGGCGCTCCCACCAGCGCGCGATGCGCTCGGCGAACAGCAGCAGCAGCGCCATCGCGAGCGTCGCGAGACCGGCGAGCAGCGCCATGAGCCCGACGAGCCAGCCGAGCCAGGGCAGCGAGACGACCGGCGTCTCGGCACCGGCCAGCGGATCGGCGCCGGCGCCGATCATGCGGCTCCAGGCCAGAAGCGACGTCTCGACGTACTGCCAGCCGAGCGAGAACACGATCAGGGTCGCGACGAGCGGCAGGAGCGGCAGCACGCGCAAGAGGGCTCTCAGCCACCACGGAAGCTTCGGCCGCTCCTCTTCGCGCGGCGGCTCCTCCTCGCGCCGGCGGTCGCGGAAGAGCGCCATCGCCAGGACGATCGCGACCGCGATCGTGAAGGCCACACCGCTCGCGAGCAAGAGCAACTCGGGCACGTCGACGTGGAGCCTGAACGTGGGCAGATCCTCGGGCGCGCGCGACCCCGCGAGCAGGGCGGTGAGCGCGAGGAACAAGCCGGCGCCGGCGACGATGGCCGAGCCCGAGAAGCCGTGGAATCTCATCGGCGGTGGGCCGGAGGGTACTCCGCCGGCCCCGCCGTTCGCAAATGGCTTCACCTCGGCGCGATCCTGTATCCTGTCGGAGCAGGCGCTGTCCTCACCGCCGATTCGGATTCATAGGCGCGCCTCGGCCGGCGGGGCCGCAGCCCCGCGACGGCCCGCGGCGCGCACTGCAGACTAGGAGGCGACACCGTGACCGACGTGCCCCGTATCACCGGCGTGCTCTCGCCCGTCGTGACCCCGTTCACCGCAGATCTGACGCCCGATCCCGAGCGCTTCGTGCGCCAATGCCGCTGGCTCCTGTCGCAAAACGTCGGCCTGGCGGTCTTCGGCACGAACTCGGAGGCGAACTCGCTCTCGGTGGAGGAGAAGATCGAGCTGCTCGACCGGCTGGTGGCGGCCGGGCTCGATCCGGCGCGGATGATGCCGGGCACGGGCTGCTGCGCGTTGACCGACTCGATCCGGCTCACGGCGCACGCGATGAAGGTCGGCTGCGGAGGTGTCTTGATGCTGCCGCCCTTCTATTACAAGGGCGTCAGCGACGACGGGCTCTTCCGAAGCTTCGCGGAGGTGATCGAGCGCGTGGGCGAGGCGCGGCTGCGCGTGTACGTCTACCACATCCCGCCGGTCTCGCAGGTGCCGATCACGTTGAAGCTGGTCGAGCGCCTGCTGGCCGCCTACCCGGCGCAGGTCGCCGGCATGAAGGACAGCGGCGGGGACTGGAGCAACACGAAGGCGTTTCTCGACGCGTTCGCGAAGTCGGGCTTCGACGTGTTCGCGGGCTCGGAGACTTTCCTGCTCCAGAACATGCGTAACGGCGGCGCCGGCTGCATCAGCGCCACGGCCAACGTCCACCCTGGACCGATCGCCCGCTTGTTCGACACGTGGCAAGCCGCCGACGCCGATGCGCAGCAGGCGCGGCTCGACGTGATCCGCGGCGTGTTCCAGAAGTATCCGATGATCCCCGCGCTCAAATCCGCGATCGCCCACCACGGAAAGGACGCCGGCTGGTCGATGGTTCGGCCGCCGCTGGTCGCGCTGACGAACGCCCAGGCGGGCGCGCTGATCGCCGACCTAGACCGCGAACGCTTCACGATGCCGGGCCTCGCCGCGCGCTGACCGCGAACTGCGCGAACGTTGTTCTCGAAGTTCGGCTGCCGAGGAAGCGGGCCGCTCAAAAGGGCCGAGATGCGAGGCGGCGGCCGAGGCCCGACCGAGGCGTATGCCGCATACGCCGCAGGAAGGGTCGAGGTCGCCAACGAAGCAGATCTGCCCTTTTCAGCGGCCCGCCGCTAGCGTTCTCTTCCACCACCCGTCAGGCGCCGCACGACGCCCAGCGCGAACAGACCGACGCCGACGACGAGCAGGACGCCGTAGTCGGGCACCTCGAACACGCGCACGAGCACGATGCAGAAGCCGGCGAAGGCGATGAGCGCCCCCGCCATCATCAAGCCGAGACCCGGTTTCGGACCCACGATCAGATGACCGCTTCGCGCCGCAGCCGCTCGATCTCGTCGGCGCCCAGGCCCGCCTCTCTCAGCACCTCGTCCGTGTGCTCGCCGAGGGTCGGCGGCTCGCGGTCGAGCCCAGGGCTGCCGTGCTCCAGCCGAAACCCGGAGCCGACGAGGCGCATCGGCCCGTAGCGGGAGTCGATCGTCTGCAGCACGTCGCGATGGCCGAGCTGCGGATGCTCCACGATCTCCTCGATCTTCCAGATGGAGCCGCACGGCACGTCGGCGGCGGTGAGACGCGTCTCCCAGCTCTTGGGATCGTCGGACGCCAGCGCCTCCTCGATGATCTGGCGCAGCGCCGCCTCGTTGGCGGTGCGCGCGGCCCAGTCCTTGAACCGCGGATCAGCGAGCGCGTCGGCGCGGCCCAGCGTCTTCATGAGGCTCGCGAACTGCTTCTCGGTGAGTACCGCCAGCACGATGTAGCCGCCGCGCGCGCGGAACCGACTCGCGGTGGGCTTGCGGCTCACCGAGCCGTTGCCGAGCTGGCGCGCCTTGATGCCGGCCACGGTGTACTCCGACACCGTACCCGGGATGAAGGCCAGCGCCGCGTCGAGCATCGCCACGTCGACCAGCTGACCGCGGCCGGTGTGCGTGCGCTGGTAGAGCGCGCTCGCGACCGCCAGCGCCGCCGTCATGCCGCCGATCGTGTCGCAGATCGCGAAGCCGGCGCGCGTCGGGCCATGCTCGGCCTCGCCGGTGATCGACATGATCCCCGACATCGCCTGCAGCTTTCCGTCGAAGGCGGCGGTCGTCTTCTCGGGGCCGGTCTGGCCGAAGCCCGAGACCGCGCAGTAAATGAGGCGCGGGTTGATCGCCGAGAGCGCTTCATAGCCGAGGCCCAGGCGATCCATCACACCGCCGCGGAAGTTCTCCCAGACCACGTCGGCCTTGGCGGCGAGCTTCTTGACGATCTCGACGGCCTCGGGCCTTCGCAAATCGAGAGTGATGCTGCGCTTGTTGCCGTTGACCGCCAGGAAGGACGGCGCCATCTTTCGTTCCGCCCACATCCGGTCCGCCAGCTGCCCACGCGTATCGTCGCCCTCGCGCGACTCGATCTTCACGACGTCAGCGCCGAGGAGCGCCAGCTGGTACGTGCCGTAGGGCCCAGCCAGATACCGGGTGAAGTCGAGGATCCGGACGCCGGCAAACGGCTTGCTCACGACGCCTCGCGCTTGGCCCGGGCGATCGACTTCACATCGTCGAACTCGCGCTTGCGCTCAGCGAGCTTCTCGGGCGTGAGCGTCGTCAGGTCGAGGTAGTCGCGCTTCCACGCGCCGTCTTCGCTCCACCGGAGCGGCGACTGGACGGTGGTGCGGGCGCCAGGCGCGCTCTCGAGCACCCGCAGCGCCAGCTCGAGCGTCTGCCGCTGCGACTCGACGTCGAACGGACGGCCGGCCGAGTTGCCGAGAGGGAAATCGCTGAACACGAACCGCGGCACGCCGGCGTGCTCCACGATGTCCTTGGCGCAGCCCATGATCACTGTCGGGATCCCGTTCTCCTCCAGGTGCCGGGCCGCCAGACTCACGGTCTGGTGACACACGGGTCAGCTCGGGACCAGGACGACGGCGTCGACGCCGTCCTCCTGGCAGCGGCGCAGGAGCTCGGGCACGTCCTGCTGCAAGGTCGCGCGGTGGCTCCGGTTCGTCGGCGCGCCGTGGATCCTCGGCGTTAGCGTCCCGACGCGGCCCGCGGCCACCGCTTCCCGCATCCGCGCCAGCGGCAGATAGGTATTGATGTCCGCCGCGGTCGTGTGCAGGCGGTCGTAGCCGACGTGCGAGATTCTCAGCTCGGGCACGGTGTCGGACGGCATCGAGTAGACCTGATAGAACTTCGCGCCGGCGTTGTAGGGCGCGCCCGGCCCCTGATCGCCCGCCTCCGGCTGGAACGGCGCCGCGGTCGTGATCAGCCCCAGGCGCGCACGCGCGAGCGGCACGCGCAGCGGCGTGAACGGCACCTCGACGAAGTGCGCCCACCGATAGGGGCTGAAGCCGAGCAGCTGATAGTAGTCGCGGGTGCGCTGCATGTACGGGATCGCGACGTCGTGGTCGGCCGCGAAGCTCGTCGTCTGCGCCGGTACCGTGGTCGTCATCGCGCTGGCGGGCTCCTCTCCCCTGGCTCCCATTCTCGTCGCGCCGTCCAGTCTAGCCAAGGTCGCCCGCCGCGTCCATCGTCGGCGGTCAGCGCGGGTAGCGCGCGCGCTGCTCCTCCTGCAGCTCGGTGATGCTCTCGAACGTGCGCTCGAAGATCTGCGGCACGGGCCAGCCCTGGAGCCCCGCGTAGGTGTCGATCTGCGAGCGATGGTGGACCTCGTGCTCGAGCATCATCATGAGCAGGCGCCAGCCCGGGATCGTACCGGGCGTGTCGATCATGTCGATCCGGCGCGCGAGCCACTCGGGCGGCGTGTCGCGGATCAGCGAGGCGAACCGCTCGGCCGACGACCGAAGCCACGGCAGCCACGTGCCTTGATCGGCGTGATCGATGTCCGGCGTCGCGAAGATCCAGCCCTCGCCGCGGTAGGCGCTGGCGAAATAGAGCCGGGTGGCGCCGATGTGCCCTACCAGCTCGCCGATCCCCCAGCCGGCCTCGCCGGTCGCGGCCGGCGGCCGCCATGCCGCCGCCGCGGGCGGCAGCGCCGCGACGTCGCGCTCGGTCCGCCGCCGCAGGCTGTCGAAGAAGCGCAGATAGGACTCGACATCGGTGATCATGCCGCTCGCTCCTTCTCGATCGCCGTGCGAAGCCCCGGCAGGATCTCCGATGCGACGCGGCGACACTCCTCCACGTGCGGGAAGCCCGAGAGAATGAACTCGTCCACACCAAGCCGCCAGTACGCAGCGAGCTCGTCGATCACCTGCCCGGGATCGCCGACGATCGCCGTGCCGAGGTTCACGCGCACCCGCGAGATACCGTTCCAGAGCCGGGGCGCCTGCCGGTTGAGCTCGGTCCTGAGCTGCGCCTGCTGTCCGACCATCGGCGTGCCGGCGAACGCGGCCTGGCGCTGGGCCACCACACGGTCGTCGACCTGCGACATCAGCTCCTCGGCGGCCGTCCACGCCTCGGGCTCGGTCGCGCGCACGACCAGGTGCGTGCGCAGCCCGAACACCGGCCGGCGGTCGCGGGCGGCGTACGCCGCGCGCACCCGGTCCAGGAGCTTGGCGATCTCGTCGAGCGGCTGGATCCAGGCCAAGTAGACTTCCGCGCCGTGCGCCGCGAACGCGAGCGCCCGCGGCGAGGCGCCGCCGACGTAGAAGCGCGGGCCGGTGCCGACGGGCCCGGGCGACACGACGGCGCCCTTGAGCCGCACCGTGCCGCCCTCGAACACGACGGGCTCGGGCTTGGCCCACAGCGCGCGCAGCGCGGCGATGAACTCTTCGCCCTGCTCGTAACGTTTGTCGTGATCGATCGTGACGCCCAGGCGCTCGAAGTCGCCCTGGATCCCGCCGGGCACGATGTTGATGTCGAGCCGCCCGCCGCTGATCTGGTCGAGCGCCGCGGCCATCTGGGCGAAGAGTCCCGTCGAGACAAACCCCGGTCTCACCGCGACCAGGAACCGGATACGCCGGGTCACCGCCGCCAGCGCCGTGGCGGTCGTCCACGTCTCGGCGAGCGGCGCGGTCTCGCCGAACAGCCCGTTCGCGAACCGGGTCGGAATCAAGAGCGAGTAGAAGCCTTCGCGTTCCGCGGTCTCGACCACCTCGCGCAGGTAGTCGAACGTCGGCGGTCGTTCGGCGCGCCAGGTCCCGATGTGCGCGCCGTCTCCGTCGATCGGGATGAACCAATCGAAGCGCGGCTCGGGTCTCGGCTCCACGATTCGGACCCTACCAGACCTTCATGGCGTAGGCCAGCATCCGACGGCCGCCGCGGCCACGGCGGTGCGCGCCGCGGCCGGCGCGGGGCTGGGGCCCCGCCGGCCGAGGCGCGCTCATAGAAAAGAAGATGATATGTTCGCGGCGTGAGTCGAGAGGCCCGGCGCCCACCGCTCCCGGTCCGGATCGTGCGCGCGCGGCCTCGGCTCTTCATCTCGATCGCCGTCGGCGTGGCCGTGACCGCCGCGGCCGCGGGCCTCACCGACTGGCGCCCGACGACGCGCCTGATCGCCGGATGGGATCTCGCGGTCGCGCTCTATCTCGTGCTGGCACTCCATCTGATGGCGAGCTCGGACGTCCGGCGAATCCGCCGCCACGCGGCGGCGCAGGACGAAGGCCAGCTGACAATTCTGGCGTGCACGGTGGCCGCGGCGGTGGCGAGCCTCGCCGCGATCTTCGCCGAGCTCCGCAGCTCGGCCGGCGGCGCGCGGCCGGGAAGCCAGGTGCTCGTGGCCGCGCTCACGATCTTTCTCTCGTGGATGTTCATCCACACGATCTTCGCGCTGCATTACGCGCACGAGTTCTACGACGACACCGGCGGACGGGGCATGGCCTTCCCGGGAGGCGAGCTGAATCCCGACTACTGGGACTTCACCTACTTCTCGTTCGTGATCGGCATGACGTCGCAGGTGTCGGACGTCGCGATCACGAGCAAGGTGATCCGCCGCACCGCGACGGTGCACGGCGTCGTGTCCTTCGTGTTCAATACCGCCTTGCTGGCGCTGACCGTCAACATCGCCGCCGGCGCGATCTAGCCGCGGGCTCGCCTCGGACTCACTTCGGCAGGATCGGCGGGCGGCTCACCTCGGGGTCGATGCGTCCGGTCAGCGCCTTCATGAACTCGACGAGATCGGCGCGCTCCTGGGCGGTGAGCGTGAGCGGCTTCATGTCCGTCGAGAGCCACGCGTTCTTGACGCCGCCGCGATCGTAGTACGCGATGACGTCCTCCAGGGTCTTCTCGCTGCCGTCGTGCATGTACGGCCCGCGCTTTGCCACGTCGCGCAAGGTCGGCGTCTTGAACGCCCCGCGGTCCGAATCGTCGCCGGTGACCGTGTAGCGCCCGAGATCCGGCTCGCCGGCGGTCATGCCGACGCCGATGTTGCGATAGTTCTCGCCGGTGAAGTTGAATCCGGCGTGGCAGCGTGAGCACATCGCCTTGCCCTCGAACAACCGCAGGCCGCGCTGCGCCGACTCGGACATCGCGCGCGTGTCGCCGGCCTGGAATCTGTCGTAGGGCGAGTCGCCCGAGACGATCGTGCGCACGTAGGCGGCGATCGCCTGCGCGACTCCCTCGGGATCGAAGTCGCGCCCGAACGCCGCGCGGAATTCGCGCCGGTACTCCGCGATCGAGCCGAGCTGCGCCATCACCTTCTCGTCGGTCTTGTTCACGTCCTTCCCGGCCTGCTCTTCCAGGGACGCGCGCACGCCCGACCAGTGCTGCTGGTCGCTGAAGAGCCGGTTCACGAGCGTCGGCGCGTGCCGCGGCGTCGGCTTGCCCTCGAAATCGATCGAGAACCGGCGCGGGTCGCTCCAACCGTGATCCGGCCGGTGGCAGCTCGCGCACGCGACCGTCCCCGACGCCGACCAGCGCTTGTCCCAGAAGAACTTCTTGCCGAGCGCGACCTTCTCGGGCGTGATCGGGTTGTCGTCGGGAATTTGCGCCGCGTCGGCCTGGAGCCCGGTCGGGAGCTTGAGAGGAAAGTCCGCGGCCGACGTCAGGCCCGGCCCCGAGAGCAACGCGACGACGAGCAGCCCGAGCCGCGCTCTCATCGGCGCCCGCGCTCAGCGTCCGGCGGCGCGCACGAGGGCTTCGCGCCCCTTCAGCATGTCGTCTAGGGCGCCGAAGGCCATCATGTAGTGGCCGCGATAGCCGCCACCCTCGATGCGCGAGAACATCCGCTTGAAGTCGATCGAGCCCTCGCCCGGACGCAGGTGCTCCTCGTAGCGGCCGTGGCTGTCGGCCAGCCGCACCTCACCGCAGCGTCCGAGATCCATCGCGTCGAGGAACCCGTCGATCCCTTCGGGGACGAGATGCGCGTGGTTCACCGTGAACGCCCAGCCCAGGCTCGGCGACTGGATGCGGCCGAAGTACTCGCGGCACTCCTCGAGATTGTGGGCCAGGTAGCGCACCTCGGCGTGCTCCGGCTCCCGATTCAGGTTCTCCAGCAAGAGCCGCGCGCCGGCGCGCTCGGCGAGCGCCGCCGCGCGCTGGAGCCGCTCGAGGCTCGCCGCACGCCGCGCGGCGTAGTCGCCGGTGAAGTGATAGCCGCCGTGGACGACGATCCAGCCGGCGCCGAGGCGGCCGGCGAGCTCGATATAGGTCTTGAGATACTGGTCAGCGGCGTCAGCCAGGAGCGGCGACGTCTCCGCGACGTTCACGGCCGAGGCCGAGTGCAGGCCGAGCTGGATGCGATGCCGCACGCAGGTCGCGCGCATCGCCGCGACGCGCTCGGGAGTCCACGTGGAAGGCGCGTTGGGATGATCGGGCGCGCCCTCCAGGCACATGTCGACGTAGTGCACGCCGTTCGCAGCCGCCCACGCCAAACCGTCCTCCAGACGCCGCCGGCCGCCGAGGTCGACGCCGATCCGTTCCGAGAGCGTGCTCATACGACAGCTCCTTCGATGCGCTAGCGTCCGCGACACGCCGGC